>Ga0208257_1000013_pt1 | contig 96091 bp, 114 predicted proteins | sample CryBogCBH10Sep07_FD_184610 | JGI IMG/M metagenome (GOLD analysis project Ga0208257, IMG submission 184610) | Freshwater microbial communities from Crystal Bog, Wisconsin, USA - CBH10Sep07 (SPAdes) | ecosystem: Environmental > Aquatic > Freshwater > Lake | place: Crystal Bog, Wisconsin, USA... | reverse complement strand
GCTCATTACCTGTTAAAGGTAGCGTTGCGGCTGGTAATTGTGATATCGACTGATCGGCCATGTTTTAGTCCGTTAAATCGCCAGATTGACCAGCGGTTGTGGATTGTTCTTGTGTTTGCGTAATAAATACCGAGTTGCGATTTGGATCGTTCGGTTTTCTAGTTCCATCTATTGGACTATCAATTGGACCATTTGGAGCAAGTCCAGTCATCAATTGTTGTCCGCCAACGGGGCCAGTAGCAATATTGGTATCTGGTCTTGGGAACCGTAATGCAATGTTTTCTGTTTGAATGGCAGGTAAACGCCATGGGTCAAAGTTATCTAGGTCATAATGACACACCCGCATCCCCGGAAAGTTGGGGTCGGGTCTAAGCTCGGTGTATGGGAATTTGATTCGGCAGCGATCACAGATCGCCACCGATAATACCGAATTACCTCTAGTGTCTAGATAGACTGGCATTTATGTGCCTTAAGCGGATTGACCGTCTAACTTAATTAACTTACCTGTTACAATAATACCAACTGCGTATGTACTTGCACTGGTTTTCAATTGCCACTGAATGTCCGTTTTTTGGGTATAAGCAAATGGATCTTGAGTGCGCGTTGCAGTATAAATTGAAGTAAAAGGTTGTTGCAAAATAGATGACTGAACACCAGTTACGTTATTGTTTGTAACAACGTTGTATACTAAATAATTACCGCTAGTATAACTGTTTGATGTGTTTGCTTCTACGTAATCCAAATAGAATGTATATCCGTTTGGAACTGTATAAACTGCACTTTGGGATTTACCAATGCCAGTGTTAATCTGAGCTAAAGTATTTGAACCTTGCTTAACAGTAATGTTGCCTTGGTTGGTATTAAAACCACTTCCGGGTTTTGTTAAAAACAAGCTGTTAATACGCAAATAGCTATTAGTTGTTACAGTGTTTCCGCTGGCAATTGTAACTGTCTCAGAAAGTGGGTTGAAGTTTGAATCCAAACCATTAATCAAAACAGTAGCACCAACGTCGTTAGCAGATGAGCTTGCTACGTTTGCTGTTGCAGCAGATGCTGGAAATGTGTAAGTTGTAGCGTTTTCCCAAACAGGAATAGAAGTAGTTGTTACGTTAGCTTGATAACCAAAAATGCTGACCGTAGAATGGCCTGCGATCTGGTTACGCGCAACCTGAAGATCAAACGGCTCGTATGCACCCTGTACAGTTACAGAAGGCATTACAGCTGGTTGTTGTGCTATTAAATTTGTTACTAGATTCGATGCCATAATTAATTTCCTTTTAAGTTAAATAGGGGGCATCGAGCCCCCTAGGCAATTAATTACGAGTTTGTGTAGCCTTGGCCAACGTTGATAATCGAACCAGTGTAGTTACGTGCTGTGTATTGTGTTTGGAAAATACCGTTAACTGCACCACCAGTCAAAGCTGTTACGTTAGCTGCAGAGAAAGTCAAAGTAGCATCTAAAGTACCGATGTTGCTCAAAATAGTAGCAACAGCGTTAGAAGCTGTAAATGATGCAGGAATTACACCACCAGCTGCTGTTGGGGTAATTGTAGCAATAGCAGTAGTTGTGTTAGCTAAAGTTGTTGGGTTTGTTTGAACAATCGAAACAGTGATTACACCGCCAGCCAAGTTAGCGGCAGAAGATGTTTGGTAGAATGTTACGTTTTCGATAATTGCACCAGCTGGCAATACAAATGGAGTTGCGGTTGTTTGACCGATATCGGCTGTCTGGAATGTTACTGTGCCAGAGTTAGCGGCAGAAATTGGGTTGAGGATGTAGCTCTCTTGAGTACATACTGCTGCACCAGTGTTGTCTGGAGCGATTACGCCATTGTTAGTTGGATTGTTGTACTTATTAATACGTACTGGTTGATTAAATGTTACTGACATTTGAATTGTTTCCTATCAAGAGTTTATAGCCCCACTCAGTCGCTTGATCGTCTACCGGGAAGAGACGGTAGTCTGTTGGGGGCAAATCTTCCTATACATATTAATGCAAATTAAACATCCAAACCGCCCTAAATAGCAAAAAAGCCACCTTGTGGGTGGCTTTTTTGTACTTCTTGTGGTTTTTTGATTACAAACCAGCGGTACCGAAGATGTTACGCGCATCGTGCCAGCCTGTAGCATAACGCTCAGTGGCCTTATAACGCATAGAATCAGTTTCAAAATCGCCTTCCATGGATTTCTCCATTGGACGACGCATAACGAGCATGAGACCATTTTCAGCATCGGTCTGTACCCACCATGCCTTGGAAGAGCTCAAACGGGTTACAACGTGTGTACCCTTTGGCAACATACCAGTGGACTTGATTGGGTTGAGATCGTTGTCAGCTGTACCAGAACGCAGAACCGACTTCAGAATTACTTCTGATTGGAACTCGAGTGCTGGTGGAACAACTAACTGCTCTGCCTTCAAACGGATACGCTTACCGTTGTTGTCAACAGCGGAGCGAATCTGAATCAACATCTGTTCAACAGAAGTTTGGCTCAAAGAAGCAGCTGTAGATAACTGGTTAGAGTAAGAACCGCCGTTAGCGATTGGGTGTGCTGTGTTGATCAATGTTACGCCATCACCACCAACATAGCCGGTTGTGAATGCGAAGTTGAGCAAGTTAGCGCACAATGTTTCTTTGGTTTCAATCATTGACTGAGCAAGGTGCTTAGCAAATGTTGAGCCGATACGAATGTGATCGCCGTCTTCCATCAAAACTTTGGTCAAAGCGTATGCCAAGCCATAGATTTGGTAGATGAAACGGGTGATGTACAATGTACCGCCTTGATCGTAGCTAACTGGAGTGCCGTCAGGCATTGCAGGAGCTGCATTCATACCGAAGAGCATTACTTCTTCATGGTAGTTACGTGGAATACCTTGGATCTGTTCTACAAATCCTTTCCACTCGTCGTCGCGTTGTTCATAAACGCCATCAAAGACTTCGTTGATAATCGGTTCGACTACCGCACGAAAGTCTGTACTACGCATTGGGGTTGCCATTGCTAATTCCTTTCGTTAAATTAGATCGAGACCGAAGCGGCTGCAAACATGTTGTTTGCGATCTGTACTTGAACAATCGTGTAAGCATCACCCCATTGGTTTGTATTACCAGCTGGGTAAGCTGCTTCACGGCCTAAACCTACAACACGTACTTGACCTTGTGCACCAGCAGCAACAGGAGTTGCCAATAGAGCTGTGGTCGAGAAACCAGCGCCGCCTGTGCCGATGACATAGCCATCAGTTACAGTTGAGCCAGAAGTTGTGTCGAAGTTGTACTGAGTACCGATTGCTGCGGTAGTTGCAGAACCGTTAACTTGGATTTCATAAACCAATGATGGGTCTTGGAAAATCCAAAAAACGATTGAAGAGGCTGCGTCTAAAGTTGTCTTAGAAGCATTTTTGCCCAAAGTGCGGCGGCCTTCTGCGGTTGTATACTCAACGCCATCAAATACACCATAAACACGACCAACGGTTGTGTTTGCAGCTGCTTGAGCAGCGATTGTCAATTGACCTGAAGCGGTCAACGCTACTGGTTGGAACTGGTAAAAAGACTGACCAGAGCTCAACGAGTAAGGAGCAGTATAAGAAGATCCGGGTGTGTATGTGTTTGTGCCAACGAATGGAACAGCACGATCAAGACCACTAGGATGGTATACTGGCTTCAGACCAAAGGGTTGAAATGTTGCGGACATTTAATTTCCTTTGTTTATTTTGAAGTTATTATTGAAAACGAATATTGCTATTCGCCTTTTGTGTTTCTTTTTCCATTTCCAAAAGTCCGCCTTCCAAGAGTGAACGTCCGCCCTTACTTTCGCCAGCAGCACCACGGACTTGAGCCGTAATGTTTTTCTGGTGCTCGAGAGGATCCTCGAGGTGGAGCATACGCATAACTTCTTGGTAGATGTCCTCTGGTAACTTGAAAAGAATCATCTCATTACAAGATACACAGCCTTCAAACTTGCCCGAGCTCATTTTACCTAGCGATCCAAAGCCATTGCCCAACTCTACGGCTTTCACTGGTTCATAACCCAACGCGATACGTTTGTCGATACTGTCATATGTGTTGGTTGTTGACAACCAGCACAAGTGGTACCCGGGGATAGTTCCCGCGGGAATGTCGGGCAGCGCACTATTTGCCCACTTGTCTCTAAACGCATCAAGGCGTTCACGACGTGCTAAATCTTCAGGATTCGCATTACTTGTGCGATCTTTTACTTCTTGCGCTCTTTCGGCCAAACGGTCATCTAAATCGCGCTTAATTCTTGTATTTGCCATGATAATTAACCTTTATTTTGACGATCATATTGAGCATAGGCTCTGATCATTTTGTTTCGTCTTTCTACATCGTCCCATGCTCCAGCGTCTTTAATTGCCTGTACACGGTCCCTAGAGAGGGTAATCGTGCCGGGTTTGGCGCTTGAAGTGTTTGCTACTCGGCTAGAAGCCGTTGGGCCTGCTCTACGAGCGGGTTTTTCGCCCTTTGCTACATAGCGGTGGGGCAAACGTGCAGATAAACGATTATCGAGTTCTTCCCAGTAGTCTGAATCACTTGGATCCCAACCTTCACTGGATAGCTCTTCGTCAATTACCTTGGCAATTCTACTATCTGTGTCTCGAGCCTGTGGATCATACCAAGAATTCTTCTTTAGCCACTTAGTTGCGTTGGCTTGAACCTCTGTACTGATCTCTGTTGGCACATTTTGCTGCTTTGGTGCCTTAACTTGCTCGATTTGTTGTTTTTTGAAGTGTTGCATCTGTTGCAAACGCTGTTTTGCGTCTGTCAACTGCTCCAAATACTCAACTTGAGCTGCTGCATCGCCTGTTTGGGCTGCTTGCAACATTTTCATCTTAGCATATTCAACTTTTGTGACTTCATCTTCGATATTTCTATCGAGTTGAGCCAATCTGAACGATGCTGCACCATTTTCGAGCTGTGCCAAGCGTTTGGCTAGCTCTTCATTGCGGCGCTCAAGTGAACTAATCTTGTTTTTTGAGGAAAGTTCGCGTTGTCTTTTGAGCTCTTTCTTTAATTTGCGTTCTTCACGCCGAGCTTCACGAATTTTCTCACGTTCTTCGTCAGATTCTGCATTTTCGTCGTCTTGCGCATCTTCTTCGGCATGATCTTCGTCTTCAGAATCGTCTGCGGCTTCTACTTTGCCGCCTTCTTCCAGTTCCTCTTCGGTAATTTCCTCTGGAACTTCTACTTTGGCAATTACACTGCCATCATCCCGTTCTTTAATTGGGACATCTTTTTCATTTTCACTCATAATTTTCTTCCAAAATTAGTCCACAAACGCTTTCATCTTCTGCGCATGCTCAAAACTCTTGATGCGAGAGATAATTTCACGTGCCTGAATGGTGATAAACACTACTGGAGCGCCATCATCATCTGGATTAACAACAAATCGGTCACCACCGTACTTAATTGTCCTAACCAAATCACCTTCTTTACACCAAGGGCCTTCAATCCAAGGCTCTAATGTGTCCGGTGACTTATATGCTAAAGGTCCAATTTGGATTACTTTGGCTACAGTCTCGTTGTAACGTAACGTTTGTTTGGTTTCATCCACAAGGATGATTCCACCTTTACTGGTTGTTTTTTCGCGTCTTAACTGCACAAGCACACGATCACCAGCTACTTCTACACCGGGATCAACGTCTGGAAAACACTCAGCTTCTGAGCGCAAATCCGGTTCGTCTTTCTGGTTGATATCAAATGCTGCCATACGGCAACTCTCCTTAAGTCTTACGACTCTTCTTCGTCTTCCCTCAAAATGTCATCAATAATGTCCAAAGCTTCCTTTAGACCTTCATGTCTGCCAACTAAACGTTGATAATCTTCGTATGAGTTAACATTGCTACCAGCGGTGAGGGTTTCCGCTAATTTTTTCTGCTCATCGCGTACGCGACGAATGATTTCTGAAATAAAGTCCTTCATAAATATAGTAATGCAACTTTATGAAGGATTCCGCCCCAAAAATTAATAAAAGTTGCCGCCGCCGATTTCGTTCAGGTTCTTATCTGGACCAACTTTCTGGGATTTAGCCATCTTAGATTGGCTAGCACCGATTTTCCAGTTGTTGTCGCGATGTGAGCCAGAAGCACCATTATCGACTTTTTGATCAGGGCCACCAGCGTAGCCGGGGGTACCTGTCATTTTGTAGGCTTTTTTGTAGCCAAGTTCTTTTTCCATTATTGTTCCTCAGTGGGTGGTTGTTGTTGTTGTTGTTGCTGCTGTTGTGCTGCTTGTTGTTGCTGAACCATTTGCTGTCCGTGTTGCTGGGCAGCTTGTTGCATTTGTTGTGCATGTTGCTGCTGTGCTAAACGGGCTTGTTGTTGCGCTTGAAGTTGAGACTGCACTTGTTGTGCTTGTTGCTCAAATGCTTGCTGTTCTACTGCGATGCCATGCTGGCGAATATCTTGTTCGGAAGCTTGGATAGCTTGGAACGCGCTCATGTCTTGCTCATGTTCCAACGCAGCTTGCTGTTGATCAAAAGCAGCGCCAGCGGTGATTTGTGCAACACGCTCTCTTGCAGCATTGTTGATGTTAGCCATCGCAATTTGAGTTGCATTACGTTGGTTATCAATGTTGGTTTGAGTCTGGTATTTAGCCTGTAACTCTTGAACTTTTTGTTGCAATTCAGCAATCTTGATCTGATAATTCTGTTTATCTTGTTGCGCTTCCAGCTGCATACGGGCTTGTGATTCTGCCTGTTTGCGTTGTGTCTCAGCCAATTGTGTTTTAAGTAATACCTGAGCAGTTGGATCGTTAGAAGCAATTTGCTGTTGTTGTGCTTGTTGGGCTTGTGCCACTTTTTGTGCCAACATCTGGATTTGTTGTACATATGGCTGCATCGTCATTTGAGAGTCTTGATCGACTAATTGAGATGCCAATGCCAAAGCTTGTTGGGCTTCGAGATTTAGTGGTTTTTCTTGGTGCAGATCAAGTACATCTTTTCCACCAGATGCTTGCGCCACGTATGAACGCATAGATTGCAAATAGTGTAGTGTTAAGTGTTGCTTGATATGCTCTAAAGCATGAGGTGCAAAAGCAGGGCCAATAACAGGGTTGCCGCCGTAAGCTGGATTATTCGCATACTCTAAGTGAACTTTGATGTGAGCAATATGGTCTTGATCTGGGTAGGCAGCGGCTGGGCGACCCATAGTCATCGCCACGTTCTCCAACGCTGGGTTGGATTCTGCCGCGCCTAGAGGATTAGGCAATACTTCATCAATTGCTGGCACTTTCATTTGCTGCATGACACGGCGATAGATTGCGCGCATGTCAAACATACCGGGAGGGGCGCCAGCTGCCATTTGTAACAACGCTTGGTTTTGTGCCAAACGTTGTGTTTCAGAAAAGATGTTAGGATCGGATACAGGGCGAATATCTGAGTTATACGCAAAGTCGCGTACCTCAATCTCTTCACCAGATTCGTTGTCCATTTCATCTAAGTACCAATGATTTATACGAGAAATAATGGCCAGTGATTTGGCTTGGCTACGATGTAGGCGAGCGTGGATGCTAGAGAATACTTTAGCGCCTTGCTCGATCAGAGCTTGGGTTGTGCCAACTGGTGTGTTGGCATTAGCGTCAGCAATCTTTTCTTCTGATGTGGTGACTACGCCTTTTGCTTCATTGGTTAACCAGCCTAGTAATTCCATCAACACGCCAGAGGGCGCGTTAAATGGCATCGGCATAGCAATCTTACGTACATCATCGACGCCCGGAGCGCCTTCAATTTCAATTACTTGAGTGGGTTCAATTCTGTCGCTTTGGCCACCAATTCGTCCACCTTTGAGCTTAAGCATCGTCTGGCTGTTGTTGATATGAGCAGCGTCCAACAAAGCCCGTAGAGCACCAGTGAGAGCAGCAGCGAGGCCGCCAATAAGATGGGGAAGGCCAATAGCATAAGCACCCCGCCAAGGAATGAACTTGAACTCAACATACCAATCCAATTTTTCGAGCTTCTCATCATTCGCTTCCCAGTTGCGATATAGTGCCAATACTTTACTTGTTGTTTCATCAATAGTTAGAATGTATGGTGCCCTACGACCATCGGTCAAAGGATCATCTTCTAAACGGATAAAGCAAGTAATCTCATAAATACGACGCAAGCCATCAATGTTCTTCGATGGCATATCTTTGCCTTCGATCTTATTGTTGGCTTTTTCAGAACGGGTCTGATCGTTTAGTGGTGCATCTGAAGAATACTGCGAATTAATATCGATGTAAATACCCTGCTCGACACGTTGCAAAAATGTATCTTCGGTGATGTCTTGCACCTCGGTTACGCGAGATGCTGTATAGAAATTGGTTGATGAGTACGGCAACAAAATGTTGTCGATTGGTACCCATTCGCATGTTGGGCGACGTTGTTCTGCGTCATAGCGCCATTTGAGGAACTGTGAACCGCCTAGTGGTAGTTGGGTGAGCAGCTGCTCCATTTCATCACGAAACTCTGGCACTTGCTCAGTGAGCTGCCAGTTCATGAAGTTGACTTTACGCTCGGCTGCGTTTTCTTTTACTTGATCAGCTTGGCCCTTAATGTTAGACTTAACGATGCCTTCTGGTGGTAGTAATTCTTTAGATGAGGATGCTGCAAAGTCAACGCAAGCTTCTGCCATGACAGGGTGCACCACTTTAGAGGCGCCATCAAACGTGGCACCACCGGGCGCGTCTTTACCTAAGCCAGTGCGGCGTAGTCCTTCTTCATACTGTTTGTCACGCTGGGCGCGAGACTCACGGTCCACATCAATGTAATCCAAAAACTCAATGGCCAATGCGTCCAATGTGCCTTCATCAAACACCTCTGCCAAGTTCTGGTAAAACTCAGGATCTTCTTGCGGACCTTTGGTTTCCTTCAAATTAATGACAACGGAACCATCATCCAATTCAATCACTTCTTGTTCAGCGGACTCTGGATCTAAATCAAACTCTTCCTCAAATCCTTCGAGTTGATCATTTTGATCTGACATCTGATCAATTTCGTTTTCTTTATCCAAGGCCGGAAGATTACCGCCAGCTTGAATTGGAATCTGTGGTTGTGCCATTATTCGCTATCGCTTTGCTTGTTTTTGAAATGCTCATGTGCTACCCGTGCGCCTTCGCACATGGCCAAAATAATCTTTTCGTGATGCTGCTGTTTGTCTGGGCTAGTGTGCTCTTCAATCAACGCGCGCATCATCTTTGGTGTCATCTTTTTGCCCTTACCACCTTTTGCCAAATGCGGCACCATACCCGCGTTTTGCAACATTGCTTGACGGGGAGTTTTTACCATGCCGGGAGTAGCTGGCAGTGCGCCAGCTTTCTCAAGCACCATTTGACGGGGAGTTTTGATAAGGTTCATCTATTTATACTAATGCACAAAGGTTATATTTTTCGCCCTACTGCATGTAGGGGTTGACGAATTTTTTGCCGTAGATATCATCCACGTAGCTATAGTCGCGTGGTGGCAGTGGGTCTAGTTGCAACCAGCCGGAGTCTCGCAAAACGCGTAATGCTTGAGACAAAGAGTCCACGTAATCATCATGCCCACCCGCTTCAGGAAACGAACACACTTGACGTAAAAACCGTTTTGTCCAATCTGCAAAGTCGCCTTTTTGTTTAGGATCTTCTGGGATCCACACTTTGCCCTTAGACACCAGAGGTGCCACGATGTTTAGGCGCTGCACTTTGTCCGCGCGCCCGGGGTTATATCCACGTACCGGTACACCAGCACCTTGGAGTTCTTGGATCAGGGAAATACCAGCGGACTTATCTTCCATAAGTAACAGGTCCGCTTTTCGTCCTTTACCAAAATCGTTGTCCGCACCGTACACCACCTCTTTAAAGTCGTCGATTACTTTGCGTCGCAATTCTGGATAGGACAGATGTGCATCCCAAGAGTCTAGCAGTATGACCGCGGTGCCGGCGTCTTCTTGTTCAAACACGCCCCATACTGTACAAGCAGTGGGGTCGTTCATGGTCTTTTCGCTGGTAGCCGGATCGTAACTGGCAATCACGTATTCAAGGTTTGGCGTAGGTTTAGATGCAGGCCACATGCGAAACTGTTTGCGTTTGATGATACCAGCTGACTCTGGGTCAAGGATCTCACCATAGATCTCTTGCCTGCCAATGTCGGTGCCATCGTAAGTCTCAAGCTGTTTGAAGAACGTGGCTGATAAGTTTTCTTTATTATCGTACGAGCTGGCATTAACCACGTACACATCGCCACCAACTTTACCTTCGTTAAGGTCTACAATTAATTCTTTTGGCTTGGGGGTGGTGGTAATGATTTGCTGGACTCGCGGGATTCGCGGGTCTTTAAGGCGCAACGTGAACTGGACGCCATCGTATGCCTCGTCGAGGTACTCGAAGGCGCACAGCTCATCAAACCACGCCCCGTGGTATTGCTTACCGCGGTACCGTTCTGGCTCTGAGGCTGGGATGCCTTGGATGATGGAGCCATTGGTAAGGGTAATTTCGAAGAGGGATTTGTTGTAGTCCCGGATAAGGCTGGGTGGGATGATATTAAGGAGTCCTGAATCGCCTTCGAAGCAGGTGGCTCGGATGTCGTTTGACGTAGGAGCTGTGACAAGCCAGCGGGTTCCGCCGTAGACCCAAGCCCTAATACCAATCCAGTGACTAGCAGTGTGCGTCTTGCCAGACCCGCGGCCTGCAAGCATAAGGAACGTATCATATTCTCCATCTTCTGGTTCTCGTTGATGTGGTAGTGCTTGGAGGGACCATTTGATTCTCCATAGCGCCGCTTCAAGTTCGGCTTTAGGCCAGTGGGCCCGAGCTGCGGCAAACTTCTTTAAAGTCTGCTCTTGGTGTGGTGTTAAAGGCATGAGATAAATCCTTCTCCAACAAGGATCGTATTGTCTTTATTTTCGGTCTCAATATGGATGCACAGTTGCGGTGCAATCTTTTCAATTGATTTAATGAAACGTCTGGCTTGGTGAACCTTTACAGGAGGCGAGACTTGGTTTCCAATCAATTTGAGCCGGCTTCTAAAATATAATGTGTAGTATTTGTAGTGGTTGTCATAATAGACTTTACTACGCATTCCCAAAGATTCCACCAATTGCTGGAGCTGTGAGATATTACTACGATTATAATCGGTAATTCGAAATGTGTCTTTGCTCACCGAATACTGCCTAGATTTGGCGTGGATAACTCCAGACAAAAATTCCAAGCGTTGTTCAGCCGAGGAGAGCAAATAGTTGGTGGGGATGTTGGGCGCCAAAATTTGGGAATGAATTGCTGGCTCAACTTGAAACGGACGATCCCCTCTGGTATTCTTTTTAAAATCAATAATCTTGTAGCCGTGGTCTTTGAACTTGGCCCGAATGATTTCTGATAGCCCTTTTGGCTCGACCATGGTTCTGTGTTTGCCTTTGTTAAAATACCAAAAACCAAACAAGAACGGCGGTACCGGTAAATCTTGGTGGGGGAACTCCAAGGGTTTTGATGTTGGCACAGAAAACTCTAAGCGGTCGTATTTGCCAATTAAGGGGTGGGACTCCAAGGTTTCCACACGCATCGGCTTTAGCGGCCTTCTGAACTTTTTCTTGCCTTTGTATTCGTGGGTTCTTTTTCGGTACTTAGGCGTCTCTACTGGAAACCCAAGCTTACCATCGCCAGATACGGCTAAGTTGTCATTAAAGATGACGGTGTTGCATTTAGCGGGAAAGTATTCTTGAATTAGCTTAATGCGGACAGGTTTGCCTTCCCTGTCAAATACGTAGTCGCCAACACGCAATTGGTTGGCGCTTTTCCAATAATCAAGTGTTAATACTTTTTCTTTTGCTAGTATAGCCATAAAAGTTTTCGAGGACCCATTGGTCCAACCAGCGCCCTAACGGCGCCCGAATACGGTTTTCAATTTTGTGTGGGAGTTTGCGAATGTCGACCACTTCTGACACTTTTAAGCGAAACTCCAGATATTTTGCGGTTTCATGGTCCAGCACTTCGGCTGGCACATCTACGCAATCCATATGATTTGCATCACATACAATAACACGCAAACCAAGAAAATTCCTAGCCGAGTCTTCCAAGGCTCCTTTGATTTGGTATGCGTAATTACTCATAACTATACTAATGCACAAATTCCAATATAAGAGCCCATTTACGAAAAATTGACAGGGTTGACAGGGTTGACAGGGTCTATTCCAGTTTACCCCCCGATGTAAACATATTTTTTTTAAAAGTTTTTTTAAAAAGAAGAATAAAGGGTGACTACCCTGTCAATCCTGTCAATCAAGGACTTACGAGCGATACCTCAACGAACAATCAAGGACTTACGAGCGATACTTAAGAAAAAAATTGACAGGGTTGACAGGGTACGATTTTTTACTGAGACAAAAACCTGCAAAATTCTAAAAAAAAATTTTAGAAATTGACTTTTTTTAAGAAACAGGGGGTGTATAAAAAACTTGAGCTTTGTGGGGCCCCCCACCTCGCACCCTCCCAGAGTGTCTTAAAAGGGGGATGCCTCTCAATCAAAATGCCCCTATGCACCACATTGGTGCATTAAGTGAGTGTCTGCTCACCTATTAGGTAAGTAAGCATTCACTCACATCGCGCAGTTGGACAATGCACCACATTGGTGCATAGGTGAAGTAAGCACTCACTCACTTAGGCAGACAGGCAGACAGACGATGCACCACATTGGTGCATTGGGGCGCGCACCATGTTGGTGCATTGGCAGACTGATAGATGAGCCTATGAGATGCGCGATCATCGTGGCATCGTGGCGCATCAACTCATCAACGATCGCTCAATGTGGCGCGATCTGATAAGCCTATGAGCCAATGCGCGCGCGAATGTAGGTGTGGCGATGTGGCGATATCAAAGCACAATATCGGAAAACACAATCCCCACGATCCCCACAATCTCCCACGATCTCCCACAATGCGCGATCCAATTAAATGCGCCATATTAGGGTATATCCCTATATAGATTAGTGAAATTTTGCTTTATTTGAGTTTAAGATCGTGAGTGATGGCATTGTGCCATCAATTACTTATTGAAAGGAATTACCATGAATTATCCAATAGTCACGATGCTTAAATACGATGGATTGATCCTCCAATATCTTAGGAATGGCGATCAACTCATGCTCATCAAAAAGCCTTATAAATCAATCAACTTGGAGGCATAACACCATGACAATCAATGCACCATTATTGCAGTATTGGAACTCAATCCTCCCTGACTCATCAGGATCAAAGGCAATCCAATTCAGATTACATTTAAAAGATCAATATTCCCCATCAGCAAGGCGCGATCGTCTTAATAATATGTATCGCACGATCCCATCATCTTTTGGCTCAACTCGCGCAGAAGTGAAAGCAACTCTTAAATTGATTGGCGCTAAATTGGCAGAGTTTAAGAGCGCTGGCGATGATGATGGCGCGATGGAATGGGTAAACACTTACCAGACTAAATGGCGCGATCATTTTGATAGTGCTGAGATTTTTGAGATGCTTTTCAATCGTTATTATTTTATATGCAACGATTGTAATGCACTTGAAGATCAGGATCGTGGAGGCACTTGCTATGATGACTATCAAGTGTGCGAATCATGCCTTAATGATGGATATCGTTGGAGCGATAATCGTGACACCTATATCACTCACGATGATTGGCATGAAGAAAATGATGACTATGAGGATGATGAGGAAGGCGATTCATTCATTGGCTCATATCACTCAAGCAAAAAGCAATTAGGCAAAATTCCATCATCATTCGATCACCATAAAAAGCCTATTTATTTAGGCTTAGAATTAGAGATGGAGATAAAAGATGACTATTCTAGGAATGATAAGGCAGAGCAGTTATTGGATGCTTTAGGTGTCGCGCAGATTGATGGCAAAAATTATCAATATGCTTTATGCGAAGGCGATGGATCATTGAATTATGGATTCGAGATGGTGACAGGATATACAGGCTTAGATACTCATGCCAAGCAACTCGAATTTTTTAAGACACCATTTAGAGGCGCAAAAAGCCATGACACTCGCACTTGTGGTCTTCATGTGCATATCTGCAAAAGTGATATGACTATGCTCCATTGTGCCAAAATGATCCTTTTTATCAATGAATCTGCCAATCAAAAATTGATCAGGGCAATAGCGCGCAGAGATGGACAACACTATGCCAAAATTCACAATAAAAAGGCATCTTATGAATGGCTCAAAAATGCAAAAGATGGCTCTAAAGCATCTAGGATTCAGAGATTAAATAGTGATCGCTATGAGGCATTGAATTTTCAAAATGAGAAAACCATTGAATTTAGGATTTTTAAGGGAACTCTGAAATATGAATCCATCATGGCATCCCTTGAGTTTACCTATGCGACATGGCACTTTTGCAGGGATACAGGCACGAATGATCTCACCATCGAGAAATTTTTAGAATTTATCTCGATGGCAGAGAATAAAAAGCACACTCGCTTTTTGCGCCAATATCTCAAGGAAAAGGGTTTTAATCTGCCAAAAATGGGGATTGTGAAAACCAATCCACGAATCGAAAATGCCTCCATTCAATCAATGGATCAACTCGCAACATTTGAAATTTAAAAAGGAAAATTTATCATGTGTTTATTAGTCACTCAGTCATCTACATCGCCAGTTTTATCTAATGATTGGCTCATGGATTTTTATTCATCAAATAGCGATGGTGTTGGTGTTATGAGCGCGATCAATGGCGATCTCATCATCCAAAAGATTTTGCCTAAATCTGCTCAAGATTTTATTGATTTTTATCATGCCAATATCAAAGGCAAAAATTGTGCTTTTCACTTACGAATGAAGACTCATGGCGATATTGATTTAGAGAATTGTCATCCCTATGAAGTATTGAATAAGGCAGATCATGGCATGGATTTATGGCTCATGCACAATGGCATTTTATCAACAGGCAATAAGGCAGATATCAGCAAGAGCGATACTTGGCACTACATTAGAGATTTTTTGAGGCCCATTTTAAGCAATAATCCTGATTATGCTTTCCATCCGTCTTTTGCTGAGATCATTGGAAAACATATCGGATCAACTAATAAATTCGTGCTAATGGATCACGATGGCAGGATCGCCACGATCAACCAATCTGCTGGGGTTTATTGGGCAGGATTATGGCTATCTAACACTTATGCTTGGAGCGCATCTAAGAGCGCGAGTGATGTGCCATGCCAAAGTGCTAAACAAGCAAAAGCACAAGCAAAAGAAAAGCCTCAAAAATATATCCCATTGGCATCGCATCCCCATGCTTACTATGATTCGCGAGTAGATGATTATTATGATGGCGAATATCGTGGAGCATCATCTTATCAATGGATTGATGGTGATGAGAATGATGGCTTTACCTATGATCAAAAATCATTTTTTGAGGATGATTTTTATTGTGCCATTGATGATCTTGAGCGCGCTCAACTCTATAAAGCATCAACACTATCATTCAGACAGGCTCAACGATTCGCCAATCAATTCGATCAGGCATCCTTTTTTGATATTGCCTATGCTTGTGTTGATGGTGAGATTGATGAGGATCATTTTTATAGGTGCATCCATGATTTTGCTTTTGCTAGAGAGTGTTTTCCTTTTCTCAATCGCCTCTCTGATCTGTCTTATGCCAATGATGGGGAGATCGCTTAATGACTGATACATCTCTAAAGTGCCCTATCTGCTCAAGGAATAAGCGATGGGGAAATAACATTATCTGCGCGAATTGTCGCTCATTTAATTAAGCATTAAAGCATCAAGCAAAAAAGGCGATCTCTAGGGATCGCCTTTTCTATTTGATCGCTTTGAGCCTCTCTGATACCAATCAGAGAGGCTTTTTGCTTATCTGCTCTTTCACAATTAGGCTTTATTAGAGGCTCACCATTGATTTTAAATTGATGCTGATATATCAGCATATCAAAAATAATTTAATGCTCTCAGAGCCTCTAAAAAGTGCCTTAAAATTGATGTGCCTATTTTTTAGGCACTTCAAGTTAAGTGAGTAAGCACTTACTATTTTAAATTGTGAGTGAGTGCTTACTTACATCAAAATTTTGCTATGTTGCCATGCAATATAGCAGGATAGGGGTGGGGTGTTTTAATCAATTTTTGAAACCCATCAAACTTTTGGCTCGCGAAGGGGTGGGGTGTTTCGATCCCATTTTCGAGTTGATCAAAATATTAGGGTAAATCCTAATATGGTAGTGTGTTTTTATTTGCGATACTGTGATTGTTGTTTACTAAAAAGGAGTTGTTATGACTGATATGGAAAAACTTAAACAGGCTCAAAGCCTACTATCTGATGTCTACCATAAGTATGGTGAGTTGTGGAGTTACGATAGTGTAGTGAGTAGAAATATGTCCGTAGCTGATAGCTGTATCATTGAGGCGATGGATTCTTTAGATCAATTTGTAAAGGAGATTGTATGAAATACAAAATCAATTTAGCTAGAACAGAATACTATTACCAAGTGGTTGAAGTCGATGCAGATACCGAAGAACAAGCCATTGACAAGGCATGGGATCAATCAGGTAAATGGTTGTTTGCAGATGCGGAAGAATTTACCAATGGGTGTGAAGTATGACACATAAGATTGAATTTAAGAACGTCAACGAGATGATTTTATGGCTTGTTGATAACAACATTGACAACATGAAGGTAGATTTAGTAATCCACTTGGAGAAATAATATGACTGAAGTTATTAAGATTGATCGTGACACTATGATTAGCCATTTAGTTGGATCGGACATGGATCACATAGCCATGATGTCTTTTGATGATTTGATGGAATGGCTTGAATACACTCTTACCAATGGCTTTAAAGGTTTAAAAGATCGCACCGATCAGGAATTGTTAGTGATGTATAAAAACTATGTTAGTGAAGATGACCAAGCCGAAGTTGTTATTGAAATGGAGAGTTGATATGAAATACCAATTTGATTTGTATACCAAGTTTACAGTCCGCGTTACCATTGAGGCTGATAGCAAAGAAGATGCTGAGGAAATGGTGTGGGATATGTATAACCAAGAGCTGTTAGATCCAATGGGTGCTAACGACATCGAAACCAATACAGAATATTTAGGAGAAGTGGTATGCAACAGTTAATTACGATATACGGCTTTTACAACGACACCAAAGAAAGCATTAAAAAGTTGTGCATGGTTGATAGTCGGATGAATCCACATCATAAGGATCATAATGCATTCATTAAAAGCCTTGAAAGCGATGATAGTGAGATTTTTTATTACTATGAACCTGATGAGCACATTTTGGGTGACAAGGGGGATTTTCATGTCTATAAATTTACGATTGAAGGAATCAAGCCATGAATGATTTTGATGGAGTTGATTTTCTAGGATTAGCCCTACTGATAGTAGTGTTATTGTTGTGGTCAATCGGTTGCACTACCATTGGCTTTTTGATTGCTAACTTTCTTTTTTAAAAAGGTTGAATTTCACAATGCGAAATGATATAATTGATGAACTAGGTGTAATTAACAAAACAATTGCAGAACTTGAGGCAGTTGCAAGAAAGCTAAAAGCTGAGTTGATTGCTAGGGGTGTGGGTGAGTATGAGGGGTTGGCGTTCTATGCGACAGTAACCCATTATGATCGAGCCACCATTAGCCCGACACTTGTTAGGCAGTATTCCAATGAGGATTTTGTGTCATTGGTCACAGAGATCAAACAAGTGGATTCGGTTAGTGTCAAACCCATAGAAAGGACTCTATGATCAGCTTTTTTGGATGTATCCTCAGTTTCTTAGCCTTTATGGGTCTATCCCATCAATTCAGTTTAGAGGGGTTGATGTGGTTTCTCATAGGGGTGGCGATGATAGGGCATAGGGTTGTTGGTTCGTTGTTAATTGCCGAAGGTAAAAAGGAGATCAACAACGATAAATAGGAGACGAGTTGAGCAATACCAACAACGACATAAAAACCGACTACATTCAAGGGTTATTCAAATACCCTCCTCTCAAAACAGAAGAAGAGCATCACCTTGCCAAGTTAATTGCGCAAGGTGATGAATCTGCACTCGAAAAATTAGTTACTCACAATCTGCCATTCGTTGTCCATTTAGTAAGTAGGATGACGGCATGGCATCATGGCAAGTTACCAATGGAAGATTTGATAGCCATTGGTAATGAGTGCCTACTTATTTCTGCAAAGCGATGGAAACCCATTGGCGATGCAGGATTCTCATCCTATGCTCGCTCCTTTATCGAAAAGGGGGTGCGTAGAGAGCTAGATAACACCTCCAATATGATCCGCTTGCCTGTCAATATCATGCAAGCCATCCGCAAGATGAGTTACAACGAGCGCGCCTTATCACAAAGCTTAGGCCGAGAGCCGACAGTAGCCGAATTGGCCGATGCGATGGATGTGACAATCGCGCGCATCTACCAATTAAAAGGCTACATCAACCGCGAGCCGATCTCATTGGATTTGATGAATAACGAAAAACATGCAGAAGAGAAGGAAGAATGATGGAATTTACCGCAGAACAAAAGAAAGCCTATGCCAGATACCAAAAAGCGATGGAAAACGCAGGGATCGGGCAGTATCGCCTTAAAACCAAAAAGGCATGGATACCCCAATCGGATTATTACTGTGTGGAGGTGACGGGTTTAAACCACCCTATGTATGCAATCAATGAGCCGTATCAGGAATATAAGGAGGCATTTTCAGCATGGTTAAAAGTAGCCCCTGAGCATACCAAAACAAGGATGTCCATGATTCGTGGAGATTATGACACCCAAGACAGTTGGGAGGAGAAAAACGCTCCCATTACTAGCATTATGGCTAAATTTGAAAAGGAATGATGATGGAAAACGGAAAAGCAATACCAGTAGATGTTTATGACAAAGACGGCAATTTACTTCGAATTGACTTTAACAACGAATTAGGAGACTTTTTAATCCAAGCAGTATGGGATGAGCGAGATGAGCAAACCAGTAAAAACAGGGAGTATTTTCGCAAGTGGGCATACACGATGGTAAAAAGACTAGGATTTGAGGTACCCAGCTAAAACAGGGGGTAGGGGTGGGGTGTTTTAATCCAATTTCGAAATCACTCAAACTTTTTGACAGGATTGACAGGGTTGACAGGGTCTATTCCACTTTATCCCAGATAAATCTATTTCTTTTTTAAAAAAATTTAAAAAAATATAAAATATACCCTGTCTACCCTGTCAACCCCGGATATTTTACTGTACTGTAGCTATCTGTAGCTAACTACACAGCTTCTGTAGCTATCTTTCAATATCGTGAGACGGGGTTGTGACAGGATTGACAGGGTACGAAATTTATTTTTAGCAATTTGCTAGCCAAACCAGAAATTTTGCATTATTATAGGTGGGAAATTAGAAAGGAAAGTAATGACAAAACCCGCCGCACTCCCAGTTCAGTTCAGTAATATTCCCGTAGAATTAAAGAAAATCCCACGTTGGGTGCTCTGGAAATTTGTAGAAGTAGGCGACGAGCACAACAAACGCTGGTCTAAACTGCCATTTCAGCACAATGGGCAGTATGCCTCCTCCACAGACCCAAACACATGGTCTGATTTTGTGACAGTAGAGCATGCCTACGAATCAAACCCAGACCAGTTCTCAGGCATCGGCTTCGTATTTACCACAGAGGACAATCTAGTAGGCATCGACTTAGATGACTGCTACGATGAAGAATTGGGCGGTTTCACAAATGCTGCAATGCAGCATATTGCAGATTCAGTCAACGGTTATATGGAGATCTCGCCATCAGGTACTGGGGTGAAGATTTTCACACGCACCGAGGCTAGCACATCCCACGTAGATCACGATAAAGGTTTTGAGTTTTATCCACAGGGGCGGTATTTTACGGTGACAGGACACCGGCTCTCTGGTTCGATTCCGGTAGATAGCCAAGATATCTCCGCGATCATCCCACAGCGCACGATCCAGCGCACTGGTGATGAGTTTGCGGACTACACACCGCCAGTTGAGGGCTACGACATCCATCGAGTAGAGACCGAGATCCTCGCTAAGTTAGACCCCGACATGCACTACGCACAGTGGCTTAAAGTGGGCGCTATTTTGCACCACCAGTTCCAAGGTGATATTGAGGCGTGTGAGGCATGGGATCGCTGGTCACAACAAAGCGAGAAATACACATCGTCTGGTGATTACTCTTGCGAGGCCAAGTGGAAGACATTTAAGGGATCTGGAGCCACCCTACGCTCACTCATATTTCAGATTGGTCAAAAGGAGCGCACGGATGCGCTAGCGAGAGGGGAGATTGTCCTTGATGCTGGTGCGATGAACCATGCGCGTACTTTTTTGGACTCGAAATACTCCTGCGAGGAGGGGTATGAGTTAGTGCACTACGCACAGGACTTTTACACCTATTGTGGCACTCACTACGAGATCATCGAAGAGGCCACCATTCGCTCTGAATTGTACACCCTGCTGGACAAATGCAAAAAGCCATCCAAGGGTGGGGCACTTGCGCCCTTCAACCCGAGCCCAGCTAGTGTATCCGCTGCGATGGATGCGACAAAGTCGATTGTGCACTTGCCAAACCACGCGCACACCAAACCACCGATCTGGTTAGAGTCCTATCGTGCCAACAAGCCCGATGCCTCTAAATTGATCTCACTTAAAAACGGATTGTTTCATTTAGAAGATCAGACATTGCTACCACACTCACTCGGTTTGTACACACAAAATTCGTTGCCGTTTGAGTACGACCAACAAGCACAGTGCCCTACGTGGCACCAGTTCTTAGAGTCTATTTGGGGTGATGATCAGGAGTCGATTGACTGCTTACAAGAGATGTTTGGTTACATTTTGTCAGGCGATACTCGCCAGCAGAAATTCTTCAACATCATTGGCCCACGTCGTTCCGGTAAGGGAACGATTAACAAGGTGCTAGTTGCCCTCCTAGGTCAACACAACACAGTAGCACCAGAATTAGGAGAACTCTGTGATACTTTTGGTCTGCAACCTTGGCTTGGCAAGCTCCTTGCTTCTTTTACTGATGCTCGGGCCCCTGAACGCAATCGTTCTGCTGTTGTGTCTCAGCTTCTTCGTATTGTGGGCGGTGACACTATCACTGTTAATCGTAAGAATAAAGAGGCATGGAACGGCTATCTTCCTACACGGATAGTGATCTACTCCAACGAGGTGTTGCAGTTGACAGAGAACAGTAATGCGCTCACTGGTCGTATGGTGGTGCTTAAAATGACACGTTCGTTCTTTGACAAGGAAGATGCAGACCTTGCGCACAAATTGGAAAAAGAGCTGTCTGGTATTTTCAACTGGGCGATGGATGGACTCAAACGCAGGATTGCGCGCGGTGGTCACTTCTTACAACCACAGTCAGGCAAAGAGTTGCTTAAACTGATGGCTGAGTTGGGTAATCCAATCCAAAGCTTTGTGGAAGATGCGTTGATCTTTGACCCAGAAGGCACTGCACCAAAAGATGATGTGTTTGCTTGCTATCGTCACTGGGCGCTTAAAAAATCAATGAGCCCCGGAACAGAGTTGGCATTTAAACGTCGATTCTTAGCTGCGACTCAAGAATATCGCGTTGAGTCTGGTGAGGATAGAACCAAAGGCAATCGCATCCATATCTATCGCGGCATACGCTTAAATGAAAAGGCACAAAAGCATATTGACAACAACATTTCGTTTGATGAAGAGGTATTTTGATGTTTAATTCGGCACAAGAGTTTAGACAATGGTGGATCAAGAACGGCAGGCCCATCAAGCCGCCGTTCAAAAACGCCATCCATACAACAGACATCGCCTACGCGCTGTGTTTGTTTAGGAAATTAAACTGTCAGGTGGAGCTGTACATTTGCAAACCGAACACCGAAAGCCCAGTGCATAGACATCCGGGGGTGCAGTCCATCTCGGTGTATTTGACAGGCAATTTGTGTTTTGCTGGCGAAGATGGTATGTTTAAAGATGTGAGTGAATTCCAAACACCCACAGAGGAAGGCACACACCGCTTACTTGGCACATCTATCGAGGCAAATGATGGCAAACCCCATGCACTAAGAGTGGGACCAGAGGGCGGCGCATTTTTAATATTTGAGCGTTGGGATAATGGCGATCCAGTTTCTGTTACAATGAACTGGGAAGGCGAATTGGTCGGTGAAAAACACGCCATAACGAAAGGTGATTATGTGGCAAACAGTTGAAGAGTTTAGAGATTGGTATTGCGCTGCAGGTATGCCAATTCGTCCTCCATTTTTAAACCCTGTGTTTCATACAGATAACGCAATGTCTTTGTGTTTATTTCGCAAAGGTAAGTTTCAAGTAGAGCTGTATATTGCTGAACCAAACAGCACATCGCCTCCTCATACACATCCGGGGGTAGAGTCTGCATTCGTGTATTTGACCGGTAATATTCAGTTTAACCTTGAAGGCAGGGATAACCCAGACGTACAACAGTGGCAAAAACCTCAGCAAGACGGCACACACATGCTGTTTAAATCAAGAGTCAGTTCGCCAGATGGTATACCGCATTGGTTAGGCATTGGGCCCGAAGGTGGCGCGTTTCTATCGTTTGAGTATTGGAAAGACAAAGAGCCTGTGTCTGTGACAGTGAACTGGGATGGTGAGTTGGTAGGCGACGAACACGCTAAGACTTTACAAAGCGCGAATGAAAAACTTTAGATTCAGAAAGATAATCAAGCGCAACAACTTCACCAAAATCTTTGGTGGTATTGGCCAGCGTCGGTTTGTTTCTGCGTATATCAAACGCGGTAGAATGGAGCGCATTTTAGAGCGCCTGTGTTTTAACAAAACACCACGCACCAAGATGCAAAAGACTCGCCGCGCCCACCAAGGTTGGCGTAACAAAACATTTGGTAGTATGCAGGCGATCAAAATTAGATTAAAATACGGTAGGCGCAAACCAACAGGAAACTTTAGACGATGAGATTTTGGGTATATGATGGCGACTATCTGTTACGTCGATTTGCACGTTTGGAAGAGGCACAGCACTTTTGCAAATATACTAACTTTTTAATTGTTAAAAAGCCACGCGAAGTAAAGCGTGTTGACTTATCACAGTTTGAGGAGGCTTTATTTTGAAAGATAGAGATGGTGGAAAAGGTGATAGCCGTCGCCCATTAAATGTTCCAAAAGAGCAATTCGAGTCAAACTGGGATCGCATATTTAAAAAGATACCAACATTAGAAGAGTTGGAAGAGCAAAGAGAAGAGGCGCTACAAAATGAACGCAAATGAACTAGCTGATGCACTTCAGGAAACCGAACCGTACTACTCAACGGACTATAAGTTATTTGACCAAGCAGCAACCATGCTACGCCAGCAACAAGCTGAAATTGATACCTATAAGTTACAAAATAGCAATCAAATTGATACCCATAGGTATGAACCAGTAGCGTGGATGATGGAAAACCCTCAAAATACGAGTGCATATTTGACTTTTGAAAAACCCACAAGAGAAATGAAAATTAGTCATCAAGCTATCCCACTCTACACCCATCCCAGCAAAGACCTAACAGATGAGGAAATAATTGAAGTTTGGTGTAGAATGGAAACTGACACAGGCGAACAAAACATTGCGTTTGCTAGAGCAATACTAAGAAAGGCACAAGAGAAATGAATGCAAAACAAATAGCTGATGAATTGGAAAACATTTATTGGATACAGGGCGATGGAAAAGGCAAACCATTTCAGCAATATGCAGACTTTGTACGCCAGCAACAAGCTGAAATAGAGGCGTTGAAAAAGCGTCCAGCAATTAACAAAGCAGACGGATTGGTTTGCGCTAAATGTTACGAAAGGATTGGAGAATGACCACCTTCACCACACAAGACCGGCAAGATGCCGAACGAGACGGAAAATGCCAACACTGCGAAAACGGGTGTATTGCCTGTGACGCTAGAGTTTTATTAACTCAAGAAGTGTTACGCATCGGTGACGCATTGGGCTTGAAGACAACCAGCTCCGACTACAACGCCTTCAAGGTAATGGAAGTTATCAAGCAACTTATTGATGCCAGTCGACTTGCCAGCAAGCCAATGAAAAAGCGCCCGTTGACTGATGAGGAGATTAAAGATATTTGGATGGTGCGACCAGCCAATACATCAGAGGCGGTTATTGCGTTCGCCCGTGCCATCGAGCGAGCCCACGGAATAGGAGAATAGGATGATTGAAGTTAAGAAAGTCAAAGGGCAAAACGCAATTAAACCAATTCGGTTGAGCCAAGGTCAATATATGGCTCTTGTAAATATGGGCGAAGATCCAACCAAATTTATAAACAAATTAGTTGCCAAAGTAGCCAAGAAAAGACGCTGGACTTGGTGGTTTGCCAAACAGGCAAATAAATTATGAGCTTCACCATCTACCAGCACGACGGCCTCAAAGTCATCCAGTGGTTTTGGACAACCGATGAGCTCATTGCCAGTATGTTAAAACATCCACACGATAGGTACCACAGAAATGACTGAAGACGAACTGGAATACAATAGGCTGTTAGACAATTTAGCAAAGACCATTCGAGAAGGTAACTCTAAGTTAAGCGAAGCATTTAGAAAAGCTGTAGAAGAATCAAGACTAAAAAGGGAAAAAGAAAATGAAAAGCATATTTAAAGCAAAACAAAAAGAAGAGAAGATCACAACCACCAAGTACGTGGTGTACTTCAACAAGCCAAAAGAAATGCTTGACGATGTAAGCTATTTCCTGCACTCACAATGGCAAGCAACCGAGTTTGGCACACTGCATAAGGCGAGGGAATTTGCAAAGAACCAAGCACGTTACTTTGAGTGCTACGTTGCGGAGATCACACCACTCTTTAAATACAGCAACGAAACCAAAGAGGAAGAGCTATGATGGACTTAAAAGAAATCAAGCTAAAATTTGAATGCGACATAGCAACATGGCACCAACAACAAGTTAAAGATTTGGATTTACACAAAGCAATTTGTGAAGCGATTAATAAAGAACTAAATTTGTGGGGGCTAGCTGGTAATCAAACACTTAGTCTTAGAGGTGAAATAGGATGATTGACATCGGAATAGCGCTGTTGATTGGCTTTATGGTCGGCCTTTACATCAAACCAAAAGACAAAGACCTTGTAGAGCAACAAAAAATATACGACGAAAAAGTAAAACAGTTTGAGCAAGATATTATTTATTATAAAAACCTGTGCAAATGGCACGCAGAAAGGAAACAGAATGGCAATTAAAAAAGAAACCGTAAAGGTCCCAGCAATTAAAGAAAAAAGCGGTAAGGTAATTCCAGCACCATCCATCGCCTACTCACACGAAGAGATTGAAAAGAAAGCTGGACGCAAAAAGAATGAAGACAAGCGCGGATTCTTGTTATCAAGCGGTGAGTTTGCTGGCCGCAAAAAAGCAGCCAAAGTAGCAGAGAAGGCTGGGGAGGTGCCAAAGAAAGTGGGAAAAAAGTTGCACTCCCACGATCTGCGAGAAGCGATGGGAGTAGCGAAAAAGAAGCTGAAATAAGGAGAGGCAATATGGTTCCATACGACAACGGTAAGGTGAAGATTGGTATCTACTATCAGCCACCAAAATACGTGGAGTATGATAGCGATATGTTACGTTTGCAATCATTCCTAATTGGTGACCCAGACAGGCTTCGTCGTGAATACTGGTATAATGTTGCCTATAAATTAATCATATTGCTTTGTTTAATCATCATCATTCTTGTTAATAAATGACACCTAATTTTGTAGCCGTATCAGGACTGCCAAGAGCTGGCTCAACACTACTGTGCCAGCTTCTTAGTATGCACCCAGAGATCCATTCCGAAGGGCGCTCTTCGCCTTTGCTTAACGGCATGGCGGCTATGCGCAAACAAATATCGGGCGATACGTTCTTGTTGTCGCAAATGGATAATAATTTTGGTGATACCTACGCGCATCTTAAAAGCGCAATGACAGGATACTTGCGTTCTTGGTATCACAACAGCGGTGACAAGAAGGTAGTGATTGATAAGAACCGGGGATGGTTACAAGCCATCGAGCTTTTGACCCATCTTGCCCCCGAGGCCAAAGTGTTGGTGTGCACCAGAGAGTTAACGCAGATCATTGGTTCAATCGAGGCCCAACACCAAAAAACTATTGCGCTTGATATGACTGAGACTGTGCCGCATAACGACAGAGTGAACAGGGCAATCGCGTGGATGGATAAGAAGGGAGTTGTCGGGAACGCATTGATGTCAATTGATGCGCTCAGTGATTTACCTAATGAGGTCCGCGACCGAGTGTTAATTGTGCGGTTTGAGGATTTGTTAGGCGGCCCACAAATAACCATGAGCTACATTTTTAAATGGCTTGGGTTAGATGAATATGTGATTGATGTAAATAATTTGCCAGTGATGTCTAGTGAGAGCGATAGCCACTATCGGATGAAGTACTCGCACAAAACATCCACCGCAATCACCGCGCCCAAGTTGCACATTGTTTCAGATAGATTAAGGAAGCAGTTACGAGATAACAACGATTGGTACTATCAACTCTACTATAAAGAATTTTTATGAAAAAATATAACTACTACAAGTTAGACACAGGATTTTTTAACGCACCAGTAAAGTTGTGCTTTGGTGTATCTGCGTTTCAAGAAGTGTTGCATGATGCCGGATTACGCATCAAAGAGATGCCACTAAACGATGGTATTGCAGAGACGCACTTCATTGATGATGATCCAAAGAATTCGTTAATCATTGTTATTTTTGATTTAAACGACTGCAACGTAGATGAAGAAGAGCAATATCTTTTAGGAGTAATTGCGCATGAGTCTGTGCACGTAGTAGAAAGAGTATTTCAGTACGTTGGAGATGCAGATGAGGCGGGGGAGGAGACACGCGCCTATTTAACAGAACATATTTTTAAACAGATCTATAAAGGCGTTAAAGATGAATTTGGAAAAAGAAATAGAAAGGCGATTAAACTCCTTAGTAAAATCAAACCGGGGCTTGACATACAAGTGGATATCAACAGTGACGGGAGTACCGGATCGAATAATAATCCTGAACCAAAAACTGTACCTAGTGGAATTAAAAACAGCTACCGGAAAAATATCCGCTAGACAAAGTGTAGTTTTTGACGAGCTGGGTGAGGCAGGTTTTCCAGTTCATGTACTTCGGTCTATTGATGATGTAGAGGATTTTATTTGTGATGCACTCCGCTAAAAGAAAACACATTGGTTCTTATTTAAACAACGCAAAATCAAGAGCCAAAAGAGACAACGTACCATTTGATTTAACTATTGATTATTTAGAATCTATTTCAACTGATGAGTGTCCAGTATTTCACACACCGTTTGATTGGGGCGCCTCTGGTTTGGGTAAAGGCCAAGCCAAAGAGTTTGGGCCAACATTAGATAGAATTGAACCAGAGAAAGGATATGTGGAAGGCAACGTGGCGTTCATATCATACAAAGCCAACCGCATAAAAGACAATGGTACAATGCAAGATCATTACGACATAGCCGATTGGATTTGGAACCACATACATGCTAAAGAGAAGTCAGCTTCATCCGTATCAACAAAACTTGATAGCCATAGCCAAGCAGACGCCAAACGTCGGGCTGTTCTTGCCGCCCGGCTTGGGGAAGACCGCGACAACTCTAACCATCATTGCGGAACAGTTTAAAGGCTCAACATTAATCATAGCGCCTAAAAGGGTAGCTGAAACAGTATGGGAAACGGAAACACAAAAATGGGAACATCTGAAACATTTAAAAGTAGCCAAAATACTTGGAACACCACAGCAACGGATGTCAGCGCTAACCAGCTCCTCGGACATTTATTTAGTGAATTTGGAAAATGTTTCGTGGCTAACGGAACAGGCTCAGATGAAGCAGTTCAAGAATCTAGTGATAGACGAGAGTAGTCGATTCAAGGACCCAAGCACAAAAAGATTTAAAGCTTTAAAGAAATGGTTAAAAGGCTTTCAGAGACGTATTATTCTCACAGGTACACCTACCCCTCAGGGACTACCTGATCTCTGGTCTCAGGTGGGTATATTGGACTTAGGAGAGCGTTTGGAAACTAGTTTAACTAAGTTCAGGGATAAATACCTACAACCAGATCAAATGAATCGGCATACACATGTTATTTACAGTTGGAAATTAAAAAGTGGTGCGGATAAAGATATTAACGATAAGATTGCGGATATTTGTTTTAGTCTTAAAGCTGAGGATTATTTGCAGCTGCCTAGCTGCACTTCGCTTTATCACAAAATTGAAATAGACAAGAACGTAAAGGACAAATATGACCAACTTAGAAAAGACATGGTCGTTGAGCTCAAGCAGGAGCGTATCACAGCTCCGACAGCGGCGACATTGGCGGGCAAGTTACTCCAATTCACCAGCGGCGCAATTTATGGCCAAGATGGAGAAACACAGGAAATACACCGTTCTAAGTTGGAATACCTTGAGTCGATCATGGAGGAATCTTCCTCGCCAACGCTGGTCTTCTACCACTTTAAACATTCGCTCCAAAGACTGCGTCTCATGTTCCCGCAAGCTGTGGTCTTGGACGACAACAACATTGAGGCGTGGCGTAACGGCAAGATTCGTATGCTCCTCGCCCATCCCCAGTCTGGGGGAATCGGGCTTAATTTACAGTGCAACGTTGGTGACACAGCACAAACGGTCTGGTTCGATTTACCATGGAGCTCAGAGAACTACATCCAAGCCAACGCACGTATTTACCGCCAAGGGCAAGAAAAGCCGGTTATTATACACCATCTAACGGTGTCTAATAGTATCGACGAACATGTAGTAAAAGTATTAGAAGGAAAAATTTCTCAACAAGATGCACTCTTAAATGCACTAGATATTTCGTAAAATGGCACACAAAATAAACGCAGTTTCTCCCCGCTTATCTGATGAAGACATTGATCCGATTGAACAAGACGATCCTGAGCATCAGAATACTTTTCCAATTGACGATTGGATGCCTTGGAACACAGAAGATATTGAAGACATTCGTAAAATAATTAACGACAAGATGCCTTCAAAATCTAAATTTGTGTTAGAATCGTTTTTAAATGGGCTCACGTTTTTTGACGTTGGAGTGACAGAAAAATACTGGAGATACCATTTTAATAAAGGTGTTGAATACATTAAATTGGAACTTAAACTATGAGCACATTTGTAATAGAACACGTATACAAAGGCTATCCACTGTTTGAAACAATCACAGGGGTAGAAGATGTGGATTTATCCATGTATGAAAAACTGTTGAGCCTTTGGGTTTGTGAAACACCGGAAGAAATTGAAGCTGTAGAAAATGAATTGAGAAGAAAACATGCACGATCCAGTAAATAGTCCACGACATTACACAGCACACCCGAGTGGAATTGAGTGCATTGATGTTACCAGACACATGAATTTTAACCTTGGCAACGCAATTAAATATATCTGGCGCGCAGACCTCAAGCACGATGCTGTGGAGGATCTGCGTAAAGCTGTTTGGTATTTGCAAGACGAATTGAAAAAGCGCACAAAGATTTCTAGTGCGGATCCGGAGTGCGGAAAATGATTGAGTTTATTTTTGTAAGCCTTATTTGTGTAGGCCCTAAGTGCGATTTTGTGGTTAGTAATCAACCAGTTACGCAAGAAAAGTGCATGAAATTTAAAGAAGAATTCCTGCAAGTAGCAGCTCAACCCAACGTAACCTTTGCTGCAACGCAATGCGTTCCTACAAAACAAAAGGATATGATATGAAAATTGAATTAGATCCGGATATGTGTGATAAAATTGTTGCGGCAACTTTAGTTGCTACATACAAATCACTAAAGAACGATATTAAGAAAGCCAAAAAGAATCCCAACCATTACGCTCCAGAAGATTTGGAAATGTACGAGTCTGTGATTGAGGGTTTAAAGCTAGTTGGTCCTTGGTATGTTTTTGATTGGGAAGGTAAGATAAAAAGCAAATGAAACTATTTTCACAGTATGACCGTTTTGAATTAGAGCAAGACATCATGAAAGCGTGGAGTGTTGTCGAAATGATTGATGAATTGGTTCGCCAACATTTAGATCGTCCACAAGGCGCTTTTACTGAAGACGAATTAGCTAATCGGTTGGAAGGCATCAAGTACGTCACTGAAATGAATTTTCAGCGTTTGTGGGATGGTTTTGAGGTGATGCTTAAAAACGGCCAGTTTGCAAGAATTGGTGAGGCAGTACCAATTACCGATGACGATAAACTATTTGAAATTTTAACCAAAAAGAAAGGCAGTAAAAAATGACAGATACAGTAGATACACAAGTAAACCCCTTAGATGACAAAATTTTAACTTTGCAGTTTACTGTTAAAGATATCAACGCTATCTTAGGTTTGTTGGGTAATTTGCCATTTGTTCAGTCTGTTGGCTTGATTAACGCAATCCAAGCACAATGCACTCCACAAGTACAGGCACTCCAAGCCAATAGTGAAGAGACATCAGCAAATGGATAACTTCATGAGGCAGTTTCTAAAGCATAGAGGCTTTAGTAACGACATGATTAAAGCTGTAGAGGAAAAGACAAAGCGTACCAGCCAAGAAAAGGAAATGGAAGATCGCCTTGTAGCCGAAGCTATGGCCAAAAACATGATCAACGAAATGATGCCAATGTTCAGAAAGCATCTTGCAGAGCAGCAAAAGGCTAAAGAAAAGCCAGTTAAGAAAATTATTGTTCCAGACGACAAATAGGGCGGTTTTTAGGTGGTTTGTGCATTAGTATAAATAGGGAGTACAACTCGTCGTGAGACGCTTGGAAACCCATTTACACACTATACACACAGGAGAATCACATGAACCCATTTGAATTACGCTTTTCTATTTTCAACACAGCCAAAGACATCCTAATTAAGCAACATGAAGCTAATTTAGCGGCTTGGGAACTGCTCAACAAGGGTGCCAAAAAGGCAGAAGAACTAGCCCCTAAGTTTCCAACAGTCGAAGAAATTGTAGATAAGGCTATTGAAATCAATAAATTTATCAGCGAGTCCAGCGTTAACGAGTTTACCAAAGTGGCTAAACGTTTAACTGGCACTACTGTAATATTCTAAACTTTACAATCATGGGCGGTTAACTTTACAATCGCCCATTTTTAACTTTACAATTATGGCAACTAAACCCGGACTATACGCAAACATCCACGCTAAACAGGAACGCATCAAAGCTGGCTCAGGCGAGAAGATGCGCAAGCCGGGTGCCAAAGGTGCCCCAACCGCTAAAGCATTCAAACAATCTGCTAAGACAGCAAAGAAATGAAAGACTTTAAGACATTACCTAAGATGGCATCTGGCGGTTCTGCTAAACATGACAAGCCAATTGCAAAGACAACAACTGGTAAAGGTCGTCACTATCTAAGTACCAGCGAAGGCGCTGGTATGACAGAGGCTGGTCGTAAGGCATATAACGCCAAAAACGGCAGTCATCTAAAGGCACCACAGCCTGAAGGTGGATCACGCAAAGATTCATTTTGTGCCCGTATGAGCGGCGTTAAAGGTCCAATGAAGGACGAAAATGGCAAACCAACAAGAAAAGCAGCAGCACTAAAAAGGTGGAAATGTGGTAGCTAAAAGGTCATCCCCAAAGAAAAAACTGTTTACAGAGGAAATGGCAAACGTCATTTTGGAACTCGGTAAGCAGGGTGCATCCCAAAAAACGATGTATGCAGCTATTAACATCAGCAAAGCGACAGCGGCAAAATGGAAGAAAGAAGACCCATTTTTTGCTGAAACAATGGATTTGGCCACAACTTACGGTCAAAGCTATTGGGAGATGATGATGTTAGCTAACGTCGAAAACAAAGCTTTTAACAGCCGTATTGCCGAAATTGCCCTTCGCGGACAATACCCAGACGACTACAAAGATAACCGCGAAATCAAAGCGGAGATCAAACAAGAAACCAAAATCGACTTTAACAAAGAAATTGCTGATTTAATTTCCGCCCTAAAAGTCTAATTATTTATTTTTTCAGTTTTACCTAAAAGGGGGCCTTGCGCCCCCTTCGTTTTTGCATTATTATATATAGACTAAAACGAATTGAAAGAATAAGATGACTGCACACGCATTACTCTCAGCTTCAGGCTCTAAACGGTGGTTAACATGCACCCCTAGCGCCAGACTCGAAGCGACACTCCCAGAACCCAAAAAAGCACCCGGATCGTTTGATTTTTCCCTAGAGGGCACAACTGCCCATACACTAGGTGAAATTAAGCTTCGTCAGTATTTTGGCCAGATCAGCACAGAGGAATTTGAAAGTGAATACCAAGCAATTAAACAATCACCCTTTTACGATGACGATTTCGAGGCTAACGTCGATAATTATGTTCTGTACGTTCGTTCTCAAATTGGTGAAGGCGATACTCCACTATTTGAACAACGCGTGGACTTCTCTGATTGGGTACCTGACGGTTTTGGTACAGCCGATGTGGTTATACTTTCTAAACATTCCATTCGCGTCATCGACCTTAAGTTTGGAAAAGGAGTTCCAATCTCTGCAATCGACAACACGCAACTCCGCCTCTACGCGCTCGGTGCGTGGAGCAAGTTCAAAGAAGAATACCCAGAAATCAAAGAAGTCAGTTACACAATCCATCAGCCAAGGCTCGACTCAATCAGCACCGATGGCACCAGCATCAATAAACTCGTCGATTGGGCTAACTATTTCGTCAAACCAAAAGCCAAGAAAGCGTGGGCAGGCTCAGGCGAGTTCCTCCCCGGAGACCACTGCCAATTCTGCCGCGCCAAAGCGCAGTGCAGGGCGCGGTCGGACTTCAACACAGAGCTAGCACGTATTGAGTTCCGTCAACCAGCCTTGCTGACAGACGAAGAGTTTGAACAAGTATTAAGCAAAGCACAAAACTTACGCACTTGGGTTAATGATGTTGAAGAGTACGCTTTGGAGCAAGCAATTGAGCACAACAAAATTCCCCAAGGTTACAAGCTAGCCACATCAGTAACGCATCGCAAGATTTCTGACCACGCGTTAGCTGCAACGGTTTTAGTAGAAAAGGGTATGGATGAACAGGCAATCTGGGAGCCACGCAAACTAAAATCCATCGCCTCATTGGAAAAGCTAGGACCCAAAGGCCAAGTAACTGCTTGGTTAGGTGACTTGGTATTACGTCCAGAAGGCCAGCCAAAATTGGTACGAGCTAAAGAAACAGCTCAGGAAGATTTTAAATGAACCGAAAAGACATTTCGGAACACTATCCTGAGTTGTTAGTACTAGATCCCGAATACTTTGATAAAGCCATCGTTGGAGTTGTAAACCGCATCAATACCGTTGCAGTTTGCTATAGTGAATCTAAAGTCATTGAGATACTAATGAACGAAGATGGTATGGATTACGAAGAGGCTGTTGAGTACTACCACTACAACATTCTTGGTAGTTGGAATGGCGAACATACACCAGTCTTTTTGGAGGAATTATGAGCACATGGTTAGTTGCAGCAATGGGTTTGGTTTATTTTGTAGTGGCGATAGACCAAGTCATCAAAGGAGCCCCTTGGTTTGGTGTCATGTTTTTAGGATATGCTATCGGTAACTTAGGCTTAACAATGCAGGTAAAATAATAAGAAAGCCCATAATGGAAATAGATTGTCATGGTATAACTTTTGATGTTCCAGAAATATTAATAGAGAAGTATGCAAGCGATTTTGAAGGTTTGGTTGGAGGGGATCATCGGGAGTCTGTCATGCAGCTCCGCGACTCATCGGCTGAAATAATTAATTTGATTGCAGAAAATCCAGATTTGCTGCATAATGTGTACAACCAAGCAGATTTCATTAAAAGTTTGGCAATTCGAACAGCACTATCAAAACATGGTATACTGTTTGATGCGTAGTAAGGGTAGACGAACTGGCCCCTATTGAAGTCCAGTTCTTATGTTAAAAAGGTAATATTTATTATGGCAACAGCTAGCACAAAAGTAAAAGTAGTAACTGGTAAAGTACGTTTCTCTTATGCCAATGTTTTCCAACCAAAAGCATCGGTCGAAGGTGGCGTTCCTAAGTACTCCGTATCTATCATCATTCCTAAGTCTGATAAAGATACAGTTGCTCGTTTACAAAAAGCATTTGAAGAAACCAAAACTGCCAATGCAGCTTTCTTCGGTGGTTCAGTACCTAAGAACCTCAAAGGCGGTTTGCGTGATGGCGATGCAGAGAAGGATGATCCAGTATATGCTGGTTGCTACTTCATTAACGCAAACTCTGCTCAGAAGCCCGGTGTTGTTGATTCTGAAATGAATCCAATCATCGACTCTGATGAGTTTTACAGCGGTTGCTATGGTCGTGCTTCAGTAACATTCTACCCATACAATGCACAAGGTTCTAAGGGTATTGCATGCGGTTTGAATAACCTACAGAAGATGGAAGATGGAGAGAAATTGGGCGGCGGCACAACTGCTGCAGCTGATTTCGCGGTGTAATCATGGAACAGTTTAAAGCCCAATTACTCGCATTTTTGACCAAAGTTCTTGGTCCAAAATATCCAGCTTTTCCAGTAAAAAGAGCAGCACGGAAACCAGCAGTAAAGAAGTCGGTTTCTAAGAAAGTAGCAAAGAAGTAAATCCTTTCATTGTAGTACAAGGGAGTGTCCGTAGAAACTGCGGCCTCCCTTTTTTACCCTTAGAACACTATGCCAAAAATTCTCATTATGGGTTTGCCCGGTTCTGGTAAGACAACACTAGCTGGCGAACTTAAAAAATATCTCGAGCAAAACGGTTCCATCAATTACAATCGTGCACTTATGGAGCCCTTTGATTCAAACGTACAAGTAAATTGGTTTAATGCTGATGATGTGCGTCGTAAATATAACGACTGGGACTTCAGTAAAGAAGGCCGTATTCGCCAAAGTTTACGCATGTTGCAGTTTGCTATGGAATCTGGTGGCGATTATGTGATCTGTGACTTCGTAGCGCCTTTGGTTGAGCAACGCAATAACTTTAAAGCCGATTGGACTATCTGGATGGATACCATTCGTGAAGGTCGATACGCAGATACCAACGCAGCATTTGTGGAACCAGAGGTTTACGATTTTAGAATCACAGAACAAAATGCAGTAAAGTGGGCTGAGTTCATTGGCGAGCATATTATTGCAAACCGCAGACGACCAACGTTTGATTGGAAAAAAGAAACAGTCCAGATGTTAGGTCGTTGGCAACCTTGGCACGATGGCCATCGTGCTTTGTTTGATCGAGCTATCAGCAAGACAGGGCAAGTTGTTATTCAGATCCGCGACTGTCAGGGCTGGCAAGGTAGCAATCCTTTTGCTATCGAGCAAGTTAAGAGTTTTATTCGTAGAGATTTGGATCCGCTGTATCAAGGTCAATACGAAATTCAAATCGTACCAAATATTGTTAACATCACTTATGGTCGTGATGTCGGTTATAAAATTGAGAAGGAGGAGTTTGATAAAACAGTAACAGATATTAGCGCAACCAAAATTAGAAAGAATTTAGGAATTGCCTAAGATATTGATTAAAACGCTGACTTGGCGTTTAGTGGGATCTCTTTCTACTTTTTCAATATCTTACGTTATTACTGGACAGATGCTTATGTCCAGTAATATAGCAATAACCCAAATGGCAGTAAACACCGTTTTATACTATCTGCACGAAACTGTGTGGGTAAAATTTAATCAACCATATAACTAGAAAGACACCATGGATCAGTACAGAGAATACATTGCAGCCAGCCGTTATGCCCGTTACATTGACGAAAAAGGTCAACGTGAAAACTGGGGAGAAACAGTTGACCGCTTTGTTGACTACATTTTTAGTCGTACACCAGCCCTAGCTGAAAAAGCAGAATTGAAAACCGAAATTCGTAGTGCTATTTTTAACCATGAAGTTATGCCGTCCATGCGCGCCATGATGACGGCAGGAAAGAGTGCCGATCGTGATAACACCTGTGTCTATAATTGCTCGTATCTCCCAGTGGATGACCCCAAAAGCTTTGACGAAGCGATGTTCATTTTGCTTTGCGGAACTGGTGTTGGATTCTCAGTTGAATCCAAGTACATTAACCGTTTGCCCGAAGTGCCAGAAAACTTGTTTGATTCAGAGCACACCATCGTCGTACACGACAGCAAAGAAGGATGGGCAAAAAGCCTACGTTTACTTCTCGCGCATTTGTGGGCAGGAGAAATTCCAAGATGGGATGTATCTGCTGTCAGACCTGCCGGAGCACGACTCAAAACATTTGGTGGAAGAGCTTCCGGGCCAGAACCATTAGTAGATTTATTTAACTTTACTGTTAACACTTTTAAACATGCACAAGGTCGCAAGCTAAACAGCTTAGAGTGTCACGACTTGATGTGCAAAATTGGTGAGGTAGTTGTGGTCGGTGGTGTACGCCGCTCTGCAATGATCTCGTTATCTGATCTTGATGATGAAAGGATTCGTCATGCTAAAGCTGGACCATGGTGGGAAACAGCACCTCATCGTGCACTCGCCAACAACAGTGCGGTTTATAATGAGACTCCTACGGTGGGGAAATTTATGGAAGAGTGGCTCTCGCTATATAACTCCCACTCTGGTGAACGGGGAATATTTAATCGTGAAGCCGCTAAAAAAACCGTGGAGAAATACGGACACCGTGATCCTAATTTCGAATTTGGAACAAATCCGTGCTCTGAAATCATTCTTCGACCTTATCAATTTTGCAATTTAACAGAAGCGGTGGTAAGACATGACGATACTAAAGAGACCCTTTTGTCTAAAGTACGCGTGGCCACGATACTCGGAACAATACAATCAACTTTTACCAAATTCCCTTATTTGCGTAAACTGTGGCAAAGAAATACGGAAGAGGAAAGATTACTCGGTGTGTCGCTTACAGGAATCTTTGATAGCACAAGACTATGTACTCAAGGAGAAAAACTAGATGAATTACTCAACGAATTACGCGAAGTTGCAAGAGCAACAAATAAAGAATGGGCTGCAATTTTACAAATCCCTGAAAGCGCAGCCATCACTTGCGTCAAACCAAGCGGAACAGTATCTCAGCTCGTTGACAGCGCTAGTGGAATCCATCCAAGACATTCTAAATACTATATCCGTAGAGTGCGTGGAGACAAAAAAGATCCCCTCAGCCAATTCTTGGTCGCCCAAGGAGTGCCAGCCGAAGACTGCGTTTACAAGCCAACACAAACAACAGTTTTTAGCTTCCCTCAAAAAGCACCTGATGGACTTACAAGAGAAGACGTTACGCCAATCAGCCACCTTGAACTCTGGCTTACCTATCAAAGACAATGGTGTGAGCACAAACCCTCAGTCACCATCTCTGTCGAAGAAAAGGATTGGCCGGCGGTTGGAGCGTGGGTTTGGGAACACTTCGACGAGATCTCTGGAGTTTCGTTCCTACCGTATGACGGTGGAACTTATAGACAGGCTCCGTATGAAGAGTGCACCCAAGAACAATACGAAGAGTTAAAGGCCAAAATGCCTGTAATTAATTGGTCTGCATTTAAAGAAGAAACAGACAACGTAGAGGGCGCGCAGATGTTAGCATGTTCTGCCGGTGTCTGTGAGATCTGACCCATGGGCTTGTCCCCCATTAAACCTTATGAATTGGAACCTAGCTTGGATGTGGAAGTCAAATCTCCCTGCAACGGTATCTGTCGCCTCGACTTTTTTGACATATGTAAAGGATGCAAACGAACCCGGGCGGAGATTTCTAAATGGTATGCTATGTCCAACGATGAGAAAAACGCAGTAATCAACAGACTTAAATAGATGACATGGTGGTGACTTGGGGCGGCTTGTACAGCGCCCCTTTTTTATGCTACACTACCTGTTCCGCCGATACGTCGGCTTGCCATAGGAGCACTTATGATTTACAGCATTGACTTTGAGACCCGCAGTAAGGCCAACCTACCCGATGTAGGCTTGGACATCTACGCCAACGACCCCACAACAGAAGTGTTGTGTATTGCGTTCGGCACCCAACCTGACGATGTGTTAGTAACCGACAAAGTTAATAACCCACACTACGGGCATTTTTTATCTAAATTATTAGACCATGTTGCCAACGGTGGCAAAATCCAAGCATGGAACGCCATGTTCGAGTACGCCATCTGGAACTGCGTCTGTGTGCCTAAGTACGGTTGGCCGCCACTAAAGCTCGAGCAGGTGATTGACTCGATGGCCATAGCAGCAGCCAACAACGTGCCACAGTCTCTTGATGAGGCCGGTACCTTTATGGATGCCGCCCATAAAAAAGACGCCATAGGCGCCCGTTTGATTCAAAAGTTATGTAAACCCAATAGGAAAGGAGAGTATGAAGATGATCCAGAGTTACTCGCCCAGTTATTTAAGTACTGTGCCCAAGACGTTAGAACTGAAATGGCAATCGTCAGGCTCCTGCGTCCCCTTGCAGCCTCTGAGCAGAATGTATGGGAGCTTACACAACGGATTAACCTGCGTGGTGTGCCAGTGGATCCAAACGAGCTCCAGAACGCCGTAAAAGCAGTCGGTGAGGCTCAGGCCTTAATTGATGAGGAATGCGTCTCCTTGACCGGTTTTAAGCCGTCTGAGAGGGCTAAATTGTTGAGTTGGTTAAATCAATATCTAACAGAGCCACTAGATGATTTGACCGCAGAGACCGTTGAAAAAATGCTGCAACGCAGCAATTTAAAGCAACCCATAAAGCGTGTGTTAGAGTTAAGACAAGAAGGAAGCCAGACTAGCGTGGCTAAGTACGCTAAGATGATGGAGATACAACGAGATGGTCGTATTAGAAATACTTTGGTTTATCACGGTGCGAGTACTGGTCGCTGGGCTTCTCGCGGTGGACTTAATCTTCAGAACATTGCACGACCTACTTTGGGCGATGAACAAATTGCACTTGCGATACCTAAAGTTTTTGGGGAAGGTGTTGGTACGATGGACGAGTTATCCAGCTTGGTGCGTTCCGCTATTAGTGCGCCAGATGGACAAACCTTCGTGGACGTCGATTTTTCATCCATCGAGAATAGGGTCGGCGTTTGGCTTGCGGGACAAAAAGACAAAGTCGAGTTGTTCCGGAAAGGATTAGATGAGTATAAAGTCTTCGCTTCAGAAAGCTTATATCAAGTCGATTATGATCAAGTCACGAAGGATCAACGTCAGGTATCAAAATCAGCTGTCCTCGGTGCGATGTTTGGTCAAGGTGCTAAAGGTCTTGTTAGGTATGCTGAAGGGATGGGTGTCAAACTTAGTGAAGAGCAAGCCCAAGACGCGGTAAGTAATTACCGAAAGTCCTATGCCAAAGTAAAGAATCTTTGGTATGAGTGTGAGGCTGCTGCAATTGAGGCAGTACGTAATGAAGGTACTGCGTTTGAGGCGGGGAAAAGATTGCGGATTAAGTGCGCCAAGAAGGTGCTACACATGACATTACCGAGCGGTAGGATTATCCGTTGGCAAGAGCCCAAGGTCGATTTGTTCCCAACTCCATGGGGTGAAGAGAAACTTGGCATCAGTGTCAGGAGTCAAAACACTTTCACTCGGCAGTGGACTAATAACCAGCTTATTGGTAGTAGCATCTTCCAATCCGCTGTTCAGGGTACGGCTCGCGATTTCTTGGCGTTTGCTATGATAGAGCTCGAGCGAGCTGGCTATGAGATTATTAACTGCATCCATGACGAGGTGCTGCTCCTAGTGGAAGAACAAAACGGGCAGTCCGCGCTAGATAATGTAGTTACAATAATGACTACACCACCAGCATGGGCTGCCGATTTTCCTCTTGCTGCCGAGGGGTGGCATGGAAAACGTTACAGGAAGTGATTACTTCTCAAACAAAGTTTTTAATATGTCCAATGCAGAGTTTGCATAGCTTTGGTCGGAGTGTTTGTTAACCTCAGCAGCATCACGCATCTTTTGCATAGCTTTTAAAAAACCAGACCGTTTGTCTTCATCTTGAGCCATCATTTTAGGTTCAAGGGGGCGAACAGTTTGGTGGTAGTAATTTAATTGCTCTGGGGTTTGTAATACTGCTTTACCAACTTTGGTATCAGCAAAACGCTGACCACGTGGCAATGCAGCCTCAACACCAGCAAAGTCAGCAAAGCGCTCATCAGAAGGAACATGGCGGCTATTAGCATATCCACCTAAATCACTAGAGTATTTACTTTCGCGATCAACACCCTGCATAAACTTTTGGAAGTTTTCTTCTATTGCTTTTCTAGTATCACTAGCGCCAGCACCAGCTGACTGTCTTTCTAAAGCTTGCAAAAAAGAATCATTTTTAGAATCGTTGCGTTTGGCAATATCAGCATCGTGTTCTTGACTATGCTGGGCTTCGTGACCCAACACTTGAGCACCTTGATGTGGGCCTGTCATGTATGGAGCAACATAAACTTTTGATGGTTCTTGCCAACGATATAAACCTAAAGCACCTTCACCGACATCTGGCATAGATGCATTAATTTCTTTTACACCTTTAGTGTAATTAGGATCGCTAAGGTTAATACCTTTTGCCAAAGCTTGGTCTAGGTTATTTTTAACATCCCAAACAGCATTTTCGCTACCAGTGATTTCTGGCAAATCAGATGTGCTTTTGCCACCAGCTAGATGAGCTAGACCACCTTTGCGTAAATGAACAAACTTGGCAAACTTTGGATGAGACTTGGCAAACTCATCTAAATAAGAGTTTGCCACAGGAGCTGCAATACCAGCAGCGCCGCCAATAATCATGGCTTGTGGGATGCGTGTCATAGAAGCAACATCACCAGCAGCACCAAGGCCAGAAATCAAACCACGAATGTACTGACCTTGCTTTGCACGTTGGTAGGCATCATGTGCCCCTACGCCGGCTCCAAAGCCTCCTACAGCGCGTAATGCGAGGTTAGCATAGGGTAGCCCTGTCACACCTTTTGCAACCTTACCAGCGGCCTCTACAGCAGGCGAGGAGGCTAATTGTCCAAGCTTAGATTCTGCAATGGCTTGTTTGATTGCATTGATTGGGGTATCTTTTAAACTAGCAGCTTTTGCTAATCTTTCTGCGCGAGTTGCACCAGCAGCTGCGCCAGCTTCTTGAGCACCAACAGCAGCTTCTCTGGCGGCATCTCTAGCAGCACGTTTCATAGCCCATTCTTGTTCAGCTTGTTTAGCTGCTTGATCTTTGGCGGTTTGATTAGCTACATCGGTAGGTTGCAAAATCAAACTGTTGCCCGGAGCAGTAAAACCTTTGGTCTCTAAAGCCGCTTGGTCAACTGCATTTTTAAGAATCTGATCTACGTTATGAGTTGCATTTTTAACCGCGCCCTGACCAGCACCATAAGGACTAAAATATTCACCAGCTTGTGGTGCAATGGTTGGGTTTACTGGCGGGGCAGTTGGAGCAGTAGGTTTAATATCTTGTGCTGCAGACATTAAATTCTGAGTTACACGATCACCAACCACCTCTGGTGTGGCAAATGTTTTAGCAGGGTTTGGTGTAAAAGCTTCTGCAATCTTAGGAGCGTTTGCTTCTAATGCTTTGCCGCCACCAAAAGTAGCCGCACCACTTCCAATTAAGCCCGGAATAAAACTGCTAGTTGGCTGATAAGGCTTTTCCGCTGGCGCATGTTTTGGCATGGTGTCCAAGTAGGAACGAAGCCTATTAACGGACTCAGTATCACCAGCAGCATCAGCTTGCCTTATGGCTTCATAAATTTCGTTATTGTCGGCCATTATTGGGCTTTCTTATACTTGTTCAATATTTTCTGAATATCTTCTGGGTGCTCAACTTTTTCGGATTTAGGTGAGCGATCCAATTTGTAGTCAGTTTCTTTAATAGCGGCAATATCTTTTTCGTAACGAGCCACAGCATCGTTAAATGCTTGACCACGTTCAAACTGTCTGAAGTTTTTATACTTGCTACCATCACCGTACAGAGAACTAAGCTCTTTATCCAAATCAGCACGACGCTCAAGTTGTTTAGCGCGTTTGTAAATGTTTTCTGATGGATCAGAAATGCCAGTTGAAGTGTCACGTAAAATTTGACGTTCGCTATTAGAAATAGTACCTTGACCTTTAATCAAAGCAGCAGAGTCTAATTCCATACGAGCCAAGTAGCTAGCTAACTCATGACGCTTGGCAATACTTTGGTCGGTAGTTTCTGGTAGTGTTTGGAAAATAGCATCTTCCAAAGCTGGTAAACTGATTTGACCTTTAGGTGTTGTAACACCTTCTTTAATAAACTTACCGATTGCGTTAGCGTAGCCTTTGCTTGCTAAAACACCAGCAATAGAAGGATCTGACGCCAATAGGCTTTGAATCCTTGTGTAAGAGGTCTTACGATCTGCAATGTCAATTGGGCGTGTAGAGTCTTCAAAAGCAGCACGTTGTGCTTCTGAACTCTTAGCAGACTGTTGACCAGCTTCAATTTGTGCTGCTTTATCTGCTTCTTGAGCTGCTTTAGCTTCGACCAATGTTGGTCTTGGTACGTTAACAGTTTGTCCAGCAGGGGGAGTAACAACTTGAGCTGGCGCAGTAGCCAATCCAGCTTTTTGTTTAGCTTGTTCAATATATTCTCCAACAGAAGGAGCATTGGGGTTCTTTGGGTCTTTAAGACCACGATTAATAGTACCATCAGCATTAATGGCGCCCGGGCCAGCATAGTATGCAGCATAGGTTTTATCAATGTCTCCGTCGTATTTTTTGTAGTAAGAAGCAATTAATGCTTTACCAGCGGCCATGTTTTGTTGCGGATCGTTGATATCAGCATTAGGTGGTATCAGACCTTGCTTCTTCATGGTATCAAATGTATCTTGGGTAATCTGCATTGGGCCAACAGCGCCAGCATAGTTTGGTTTAGATGTATCCGCTTTACCAAAATTACTTTCTTGACCGTAAATGCCGTTTACTGCTGCGTCCAAAGTACCAGAGTGAGTCGCTGGTGCACCTTGGGCGTTGTTAATTGCAGCTTGACCTTGTGGCGTTAAGTTGTAACGCTCTGGGTGCATGCGGTATTCGCGTGGTGATACCACATCTGGGCGACCGTCTGGTAATAAAACATCAACAGTCTTCTTATCCATTTCTGGGCTAGCATATACTTCAGCAGCTTTTTTAAGTGTTGAATCGTATAGTGCTTCAGCTTCAGTAATTCGACCCAAACCGCGCAGACGTTTTACTTCTGCCATAACTTGTGGGTCAACAATAGAGAAGTTACCAGCTTGCGTTGTGGTAGATGGCATACCAGCACCACCAGCATTTGGACCGCCACCACCAAGGATTTGGTCTAATGAATTTGCTGCGTTTTGCTGTTGTGCTTGAGCAGCTTTGAACGCAGCCATCTGGGTCTGCATATCAAAAATCTCTTTAGCTTTTTGTTCTTTTTGCTTATCTATTGCGCTTAGTGCATTGAACTGAGAATTATCTACAGTTGGTAACAACCAAGCCATTGCCTCACGCAAGTTATCTTGTGTACCAGATGCTTTACGTTGGTCGATCATATCCTGCATATTTTTCAGGATTTCATCAGTTTGTTTTGTTCCTAATAAAACGTTGCCGGGAATAGACAAGCCACTCTTAGAGGGAGCCATTTTGGTAGGAACGCCCGCTGGCAATGCACCACCAGAGGTTTGAGATTGATCTACGGCGTCTAAACCGCTTTGTACATCATCAGCCATTAAATGCTCCATCCTGCATTTGAGTTATAAAGAGTACTATAGTTATAGCCACTTAAATCAGGATTATTTATAGTTGGTGTATTGGTTGGATAGTTACCACTAATATCCGGGGAACTACTAATATAACCGCCGGGTGTAGTCGTTGGGGTACTTCCATTTGGTGTATTGCCGCCAAGACCTAAAGCACTAGATAAACTATTGGATAACCAATTGTTTACGTTTGTGCCAATTGAACCAATTGTTCCACCAAGTGCGCCACCAGTTGCGCTATTGAGCGCGCCCAACAATGCTAATGGTGAGGTATTGACAGAACTGGTGACTGTGGTTGGAGCTTGGATAGTATTTAAAATCTGTGCTAAGTCGGCAGTAGAGGTTAATGGTGCTGCCTGTTGGGCTTGACCTAATGTAGTTTCTGTAGCAGTACCTTGTGCGCCAACGTTTCCTAATGCGGTAGCAGCGTTAACACCGGTTTGTTGGCCTGTTAATGCGGCTTGCATCTGTTGTGCTAGCAAATTAGCTTGTGCATTAGCACCAGCGGCTTGCTGTGCTGTTTGACCACGCAGGCTACCAAACTGACCAGCGGCTGTTCCAGCGGCTCCGGTCTGTGCTTGAATCTGTGGTAGTAGTGTATTGAGTTCTTGGTTTTGTGCTTGGAACAAACCACCTAATGCTGTGTTGGTATTTGGTGTTACATTACCAGAAGCATCAGTCATCCAAGGATTAGCAGCTCCAGTAGCAATTGTATTTAATGTGCCTTGAGCTTGGGTGAATGGGTTATTTTGACCACTAAGGTTATTAATAGCTTGGCCAGCAACGGTATTTTGCAGCGCAGGAATATTGGCTGAACCTTGAGTTGCTTGATTAACAATTTGTTGCTGTGCTTGGTCATACCAAGACGGCATTGTCGTGGTTTGAGACTTGGTGTTTTGAGCTAAACTACCAAGTTGGTTTGCAGTAGAATTTAAACTACCTACGATGTCTGAAAGTCCAGCCATTTTATTTCTTTACCTTTTTGTGAGCCTCAGATAGATAAGTTAAAACACCTTTACTATCTGGCGGCAAATGTTTCGCATCATGCTTTTGTTTGTGCGCACGAACTGTTTCCAAGAAATTGTCTAATACTTTAGAACCACTATCGTTACTGCCGTTACCTAAAGAAGACACAACATCAGCTGGAATAACAAACTCACCATTAGCTAACATTGCTGGCACATCATCGCTAGTGCCATCGCCTTTACCTTTCACATAGCGGTGTTTTAAACCACCTTCGCTATAAAACTCAGGCACATGAACATCACCACCCTCGCTACGATAAGTAACTTGTGGTGTGTTTAGTGCTTGGCTTTGGAAATGTGGGTGCAGAGATAACGCGCCCATTGGTCGGCCATGGGTTGTTCTAGCTTCATATCCAAAAGTTGGGCTGCTAGTAGGGATTTGCTCAACACTACTGCCTTCATCAAAACTTTGTACAGGACCACCAGTTGCTAACAGTGCTTCTGTACCGGGATCAGCTTGGAATGTTGGAGAGGATACATTGGCATTAAATGCACCAGATGAGCCGAAAGAAGGTTGATCTAAATTAATGGAGCCGCTTGATCTTGTCAATCCGGGACTTAAGTTAGACATATCCACGGTAGGACTTAAAGAAGATAATGGGTTAGATGCAGCCGGTGTTGTTGTCGGTGTACTAGGTGTTGACGGAGAAGGCAGCGGTGTCGGTAAACCAGTAGACGGCGTTTTTGTTACAGGCGTAGTTGGCGTCTTAGGTAAAGACGGAGTTTTTGGTGTAGATGGATTACTAGGGGTCGTAGGCTGAGTATAATCCGATGGAGGAGTATAGTCAGATGGAGGAGAATAAGGAGTATAAGGGGTATAGGCATTATATGCGTTATACGCATTATAGGCGTTGTATGCGTTATACGCATTGTACGCATCATATCCACCGTAAACAACACCACCCATAATTACTCCATTACAATCGAATAAACTTTTTCAAAATAATTAGCTCCAAGTCTTTCCAACAAATGCCCGTAATCTAAAAAGGGCTTGACATGGAACATAATCCTCTGTGGATTACGCTTTTTAATTTCTTCCGTAGTCCACTTAATAAACCTATAACCCAACATTCCCTTTCGGTGTGTTGGCGCTATGTACAAAACATCAGACGATGCAGTAAAACTGTCTTTATAGTGGATGTGTTGCCTTAACATCCAAATACTATAACCTACTAGTTTACCATCATCCCTAATGGTATGAATCTCTAAACTGTCATTGTTTTCCAATTGATTATAAGCATCAAAATTGGGGTTTAATTTAATGACATCGGTGCGTTCTGCAATCTCATCATAGTGATCTTCGAACAGTTTTTGCGCTTCTTTAGCAAAGCGCGAGTCTTCCTTTTGGAACGTAATCATTGAGTTTTTCCACTATGTTGCTACCTATATTAATGCAAAAAAGAGCCTTTTTACGCCCTAGTTTTTGCCGCTAACATGTAGTATAAACTCATGAGCCCAATCTTGCCAAGTACCAAAGGTATCTGGATTTGGTAAAAGATACTGGTTTAGCTTTGGGTTTTGAGTCAAAGCAAAAGCCGTTTCTTGCCAGTTTTCTTCCATATTATATGGAACTTGTTCCTGACTGTAATACAGGATCAGATTGCCATTAAAGTCTTCCCAAGTCGTATGATGCGGGGAATATGGGAATGACTGCTGTAATTTAACCGTCATGGGCGCTCGTCACCGGGCTCAACGGTCAGCATAATCTTGCCCATCTCAAAATTGCCATCAATTGTATTAGATTCAAACAAGAACCTATTTTCACGATTTTCAACCCGCATATCTATCTTTTCAGTAGTTGGGTCAAAGGTAAAAGTCTCTGAAGCGGTTTCGGTACTGGCGGCAAATTTCTTGCCCAATACTGTTAAAGTCATCTCACCGTTTTGTACAAAGTCCGGCTCAACACGGCGAATGTGGGTTCTTCTGTTAATTCCGGGAGAAGACTTTTGTGATGGGTTACCTGCAACCCAACTCAAATCGCATGTTGTGAAATTGGATTGAACTGCGGTCTCGCCAAAAAATGATACATTGTTAAGACCATATTCATGTTGCCACAAAGCATATCCGCCGTTGATATAGTAAACCAACTCATTGACGTTTGCCGCTGGGCTAAAGTTGTTCGTACAAGTTACTAAAGTAACGCCTTTAGGATACAAAGCTTTTATCGTAGAGTTAAAGGTAAACACGCTTGTTGATACAACATAGGTTGTATCCTCTGGAATTGTGGAGAATGATAAACTATCTCCGGGACTAAACGTTCCAGTAACGTCTCCAGCGATATAAAACTGATTGCCATTTGGGGCTGGCAAACTGGCTGGATGGGCCACAATAGTAAACGGCTGGCTATAGGATGCTTGATAGTTCCAATCAGCCCAAATTGGATATGGCAACACTTCTGTGGTATAACCACAAGATCTTTGTGCGCCTACCGCTTGTCCAGCATCGTACCAAATTTGATCTTTGACGTTGTAGATAATTGCGTCAGTACATTCAGTATTTTGGCCACGGGGATAAAAGAACCAAATCTCATTGAAACGGGGTACTTTGGTTGCCCATACTTTTTGGCGTTGTTCATAATTTATATTATTAAACAGCCAGTTTACATTCTTATCATTAGGCAGTACTTTAACGACACCGTTATATACATAGAAACGGTCTACACCCATCCAGTAATACAGGCCATCCATCTCAACAACTGCGTTAGATGACATGATAGAGATTTGGCTGGAAACAATATTATAGTTCCAATAATACGGAGCAGTTCCAGTAAATGAAACGCTGATCAAACTGTCAGTTGCCCAAAACAATCCAGATGGTGAGTTAGTACCACCACGAACAGGCAAACCCTTAACAATTTTAGAGGACGCCATGTTTACTTGGTTGGCAGTTGCTCCGTTCCAATCTAAAAGATTTTGCTGGGTGTATGTTGTGCTGACGTTATTATTAGCAATATACCCATCATTACCATACACAAATACATATGGATACAATACCACCACACCACCCGATACGCTGATCGGATTAAATGTTGGAAACTGACCACCACTATCTGACAATCCTTGGAGTTGCCATTGCTGATTAGAGTTTGGCAACACGCTACCATATTGAATCTGCGTATTTACTGCATTATCAATATTATATAAATTTTGGCCCGGATGCGCCAATAAGTTTAATGCGCCACCAATTGGGTTGTATTGCAAATCAAACTGCCAAGAGTTATTGACGTTTGGTGCAAACTGCACATTGTCAACCCAGACATTGGTAATACCAGATGTGGAACTTAATGCTGGTGTAAAGTTTACCGTAGTGGTTGGTGTGGCAAAAGTTGAACTAGAAACTGTATAAGTTGTCGGAGTTCCATTTTGCGTAAAGATAATCTTTGTACCAGCGGGGAAACACTTAGTGTAATCTACTATCGGTGTGGCAGTGCTAGTTACCGTAAACTGTGAAGTAGTTGGAAACGATGCAATAGTTTCTTTATTGTAGCCGGGAATAAATTGGGCTGAAAACGGACCACTACCTACAGAATATGTTGTGCCTGTAGTAAATACATCAATACCGTTTTGATTACCAGCAAAAACATAGTTAACGCCGTTATAGGCGTTGGTAATCATACCACGCGGTACGCCATTAAACGTACTGAAAATTTGACGGTAGCCGCCCATTTTCTTCGGCACTTTACGTTGGAAACGGCACCATGTACCATCGGTACATTCAGTCGATTCAAACACCGTACCATCGCGCTTAATACCAGCAGCAACTCCTAAAGCGTAAACTTCGCTATATTGTGGAGGTAACTGAGCTGGCGGCGTATTCTCTTTGCCGTCAGCCATTAGAACGTTCCGCCGGGGATTAAGCCAGCATTAAATGTAGCTGGTGTAGAAATCTGTGGTGATAGTGAATTGGTATTATCAATGCGCAACATATTGGTGGCATTTGCTGAGAAGCCCAAAACGCTAGTACCAATTAAATACATACCAGTGATGTGGTCTGAATTAAATGAATACGCTGGTGCTCCGGCAGTTCCGTTGTTAGCATAGAAAATACCGGTAGTTGATTGCGTTAAAGCAAACAGCGTATTGCCATCGCTTAATACCGTAGCAACTTGGCCAGCACTTAATACAATTGCAGCAGTTGAACTACCAGCCACGTTAAAGCTAATCGTATATGCGCCAGATGTTGTATCGTTTACCAATACATAAATTTGGGTAATATTTGGTAGTGTTACTGATAGGTTAGCAGTACGAGTGCCAGACAGCGCAACGTAAGTTTGAATAATTGGCGCATAGGAAATTAAGCTTAGTGTGTTCCCAATAATGCTGTCCACATCGTAAGTTGCTGATGTGAAGGTTACGTTTGATGGAACTGCCCAACCCACTGTAAAGAAGTTTCCAGTTGATGCCTCATAAATAATAGAACCAGAATCGCCCGGATTGGTAGAGATAGTTACTTGGCCGTTGATTAACGATGGGCTAGTTGGCGTAATAGACAATGTGCCAGTGCCGTTGTTCCTAAAGTTAATCCACCAACCACCAGACAAACCTGAAGACGCTGGCAAATTAAAGTTGCCGTTACCAGAAGTCCATACAAAAGTAGCAGCACGGCTAGAGTCATTAATGATTGGAGTTGCAGATACTTCTACAATGTTTCCAGTTACTGCCAATTGACCGGCTACTGTGGTTAAACCAGCGCCTTGCAAAGTTGATGCGTCAGCAGCAGATGTGCCAGTACCAAAAGTAATGTTTTGCCAAACACCGCCAGTAGATGTGTTATCTGACAAATAGAAATAGTGTGTCACACCGGGCGCAACGGTAACGGTTTCACCGCCAGCAAAATCATCCACTACAAAGCTATATGCGCCTTTGTTGCGAATAAAAATGTCAGTGCCAAGGGAGCCTTGAGTGGCGTCAGGTAGGGTAATTGTTAGACCGGCACCAGCGGGGGTGCAATCCATAATACGCGCCGCCGGAACCTGTGTAGGATTAACTACTTGAGGCCAGTATAGTTGAGTATTGGTACTAAAACTAAGAGCGTAATAGGATACGTCCGTTGGTTCAACAACGGTACCGGTAAAGGGTGATACAAAAGATTGTGACATATATTAAGGTTCCTGAACCGAGACGTTTCTGTCCACACGACGAGCGTTGTCTTCTTTTTTGAGCGCTGCCAAAGAATCTGTATAGTAAGACTTCCAGATAGGCAGTTTATCTAAAGCTTTTAAGTAGCCCTGTGCTTGTAACAATGTACCAAACAACATCGCTTGTGGGCACTCGCGGGTGAACAAGTTTTGTTGATTTTGTGAATCCAATGGTTGGATTTCGCTGTAGTACGTAATTTCAATTGGGTAGCTTGTATCTGGTTTTGGTGCAATCGCCCAATTGTTATAATCATAATCAGCATAATACAAAGGCTGACCAGTAGAAGATTCAGATTGATACATCGCAACATAATCTTGGCTACGTAATAAAATTGGCTGACCATTTGTTTTCATGGAGATAGTTTTTCTCCAACGAGCAGGTTTTGTTACAATTACCTGATTGGCTGCTAGAGTTGTCTCCACTACAGTTAACTGTAGAAAGGTTTTTAACTCTGCAGCAATAGCAGATTCAGCCAAACCAATCAAGCTTGGTATCTGGGCAACAAACTGCGCATCGTTACGTTCCATGTAATTTTGAACGTCAGATACCAGATTGTCATAGGTCATTACATATGCGCTGGTCATCGTGTGTAGTAACTAAAATTAGGTTGGAAGTAAATTGGCGACTTATCGCGATCTTCTTCTTCGGCTTGGGTTCTGAAGTCTAATGACCGTTTTTCCAAATAAGTAATTCGATTGGCATCAACTCCGGGCAACTGCAAAGATAATTCATGCGACAATGCTGCTTGAATGTAAGGTATCCAACGATTTGGCAAATAGAGTTGATTGGTCAACGCGCCAACATCCATCATTTGTTTTTCAATAATTAATTGAAATATTTGGAAGTCGTTAGATGGCACAGGCCATAAATACATCTCTGGGTCAATCTGGCGATTAAACCAGTATTGCAAAGAACGTACGGATGGAAACTGTTTGTTCGGTAAGTTCCAGTAATCATCACGGTTTAGGCGAGCTAAGGGGATGATTTGCTGTGACTGAGCAAACACAATCTGGCGACAAGAAAACGGTGTGCCAGAAGTAGAACGAACACGGTGGAAGTAGTACGGAATGGTGATGCTATTGCTAGTGTAGTACCAAGTACGGTCTTGCAATGTCAGCGGTGATGGGAATGTAATTTGTGTTTCCCAAGTAATACCATCATTACTGGTTTCGTATACTAAATCAGTATAAGTTACTTCACCAAAGTTTGGAGCGTATGCGTTGATGCCAATGTAGTACACGCTAGTCTGTGTGCTGTACTGCGCGCCAAACCAATTCTCGCCAACAGTGGTAGTACCGTAGTTACTCAGGTTGTTATCAAATACGGTTGGTGATGTTGGATTGTCCGCTGGTAATGCAGTCTCAATTTGCGGTGTTTGAACATAGACCCAGTTAGCCTCGCGCACATCAATAGTGCCCTCTGGCATTGTGAGGATCTGCTGGTTACTTTGCGCACCCAGAATAATGTTTTCCAACAACCATAAATTAACGCCGCGATTAGACGTATTCTGCAAAATGTAAAATAGCGCCTGCTTTGCGGCAGTAATATACTCTGGTGTAATTTCTTCAGATTGTTTGCCTGCCGCACGAAATGCGTAGGAAATTAACTGATCAACATTAACCTTTGTCTGGTTGTATGTATTTGAATAAGCCACGGTTTACTTCTTCCGTTTTGCCATACCACCGCATTTTAACTTAGACAAATCTGTATGCTTTTTCTCATGCAATTGATCATCGTGCATTTTAAATGCCTTTTTGATCATCTGCTTGTCTTGAGCAACATCTCCGCCCTCTTTATAATGACTGCCTTCGCACATCATTTTAGGGTTTTGTTTAAAGTCTTTCATTAGCGTCCTCGTCCGGCGGCTTTCTTCATTACTTTTTGTGGCAAGTTTGGTTTGGCTTTACCAGCCTTGACAAACTCTTTGCCAACTTTTTTAGGGATGCCTATTGTGGATTTACCAGCGGCAGCCGCATACATCGCGGCTTGCTGGTCTTTAGATTTGATTGGCATTATCTAACTTTTCCGCCACGTTTTTGGCCAATTAATGCTAGATTGTTAAAGTCATTCATGTACTTTTTAACACTAGGTTTAGCCAATACGTCGGAAATAAATTTAGGCAATCCAGAAGACTTTGATTTAGGTGCAACATAGCTGCCAGATCCGGGAATAGATTTATTAAATGCTACTTGATCTGGAGTTACATTACCCCATGAGCTTTCATCATCAATACTACCGCCAGTTTCGCCCATGTCACGGTTATCCATCGCTGAATCATCGTTAGGGATGTATGAACCAGAAGCTGGAGTTGTACCTAGAGCATCGTGCATACGAGCAAGGATAAATGGATCAGTACGATCTGCACCGCCCAACCAAGCTTCTTGTTCTGGGGTAAAGTCAGATGAGCCAGTGGAAGAACCATCGGCCATCTTCTTAGGCTTTTTTGCTGCACCGCCTTTTTTGTATTTGTTAGGACCACCTTTAGCGCCAGATGGAGCTGCTGCAGCTTTACCAGACTGTTTGCTCTTGATAGTTTTTACTGCATCGCCAGCTGGTTTGCTCTTTTCTTTTTCTACGTCAGAAGCACGAAATGTTGGCTTGACGGCTGCTTTAGAAGGTGCCTTTGCTTTTGCTGGTTTGATTTCTTTGGTCTTGCGGATGTTGTCTTTGTCACCAGCAGATTTCTTGGCTTCATAAACATTTTGTACGCCACCACCAGTTTTGTATTTTTTAACTGTGCCAGTAGCTTTTTTGGAACGACCACCTTTTTTCATGGTCAATGTTGTTTTGTCTTCAACGTCTGGTGTTGTGCCTTTTAAACCAGCAGCTGGTGCTGATTTAGGGCCAGCATCTTTTTTAGATACGGCTGGTACGCCATGCTTGGCCTTACCGCCTTTTTTCATTACGTTTACTGTACCAACACTGCCGCCTTCTTTGAAGTGCGCCATTTTAGGTAGTGTTTTGAAGCCTTCCATTTTGTTTCCTCGAGGTTAATAGGTTGAAAAGGATGATCAGTCCTTATTAATAATAATGCACAATTAGAGGGCAAATCGCCCTATATATTGGATAGAAACAGTTGTCTTTCTATCTTTCTGCGCTTTAATAATTCAGGCGGGTTTGCCCAATTTAGAAAGGCATTTGCTGCTTTTTTAGGCTGTCCTTGGTTGAGGTATTTCACCACATCTGACTTAGCCATTTTGTCTGGGCCGATGTTATGGCACAGGCTTTGAAGAGCATCTCTTTGAGACTCTGTGATATCCACTTTTAGAGCCGTTTTAAGGGCTTCTGAGCACTTTTCTAGGTCTTGGCTAAGGATACCCCTTACCTCATCCTCAGAAAGCTCTCTATGGAGCAAATGAGCCTCTTGAGCCTTAATATAGTGCCCTACTCCAATAGTCCAGTTTCCTTGGCTATCTTGATATGCTTTGGTTCGCATACCCTCAAAATACTCAATGAAACTGACGGTTGAAGTAGTCACCCACTCAAACTGCTTTTTATAATCGGTGAGCCAATTAGCCATTGGGTCATAATTGGCGGCACTAAACGTCAGACCAAACGCGCAGGCGCAGGTCGCCATTGTTCTAAGCATAGAACCTCCTATTTGCTTATTTTAATGCAAATTAGGCTGCTTTGCCCGATAAAAATAATGTTGCCTCGGCGTGGCGGCGTTTTAATAGGCCAGCCATCACGTGTCCGCCAGCTTTGTCCCACTTGAGGAACTCTTCTGCGGCGCCATCTAAATCACCCTCGTTGACCTTTTTGAGTAAAGTAGAATGGTTAAGGTTGCCACAGCCACAGTTAAACGCGAAGTCAACCAGCGCATCAAACTCTTCCTGAGTGATGTCGGTGGTAACGTGCGCATTTACATCGGCGGCGGCTTTTTGTACGTCTTGTGCAAGCAGCGCTTCTGCCTGCTCTTTGGTGATCTCTAGCCCCTGATAGACGTCAGGACCAGTGTGGCCATAGCCAATAGTCCAAGGATCTGCACCAGTGCCGGGATCAGGATAGGCCTGCAAACGGCAGCCTTCAAATTGTTCAGTAAGGTGTAAACCATCTTTTGAGTATTCCATTATTTAGTCCTTAGTGCGTTATATTTTTGTATAACATCGTTACGTTCTATTTCTGAGACGGAGCATTGCTTTGCAAGCTCGACAAGAACTTCGACATCTGGTTCAAGTAGTCGGAGTCCTTGACTTGGTATGGCAGCGGCGGTATTTCCGTCTGCTGATACACCGGAGTGGTGCACCCCGCGATACATATCGACAAGAGTATCGTAGCGATTTTGTAGTTCATCTTTGTCTTTCTGGGTTTGTTGGGATATGGTGCCCTGTGCCTCAATCACACTATTTTCATGCTCAATTGCTTGGGTGTTGACCTTAGCAATCTTAGCCTCGTAATAGTCAGAGGTGGCAAACCAGCCACCATAGCCGCCAAGGAGCAACGCTCCGGCTACTAGGTAGGCGGTGGTTGAGCCGCCGGTAAAGAGGGACAGGATGTTGCCGAACATTATACCTTAGGTGGTGTGGTGGGTGGGGTTTGTTGTGTGGCCGCTTTGCCAGCGATCACCGCACCACCGCCCGTTAGTGTGGCAGCTAGGCCGATGCCCAACTGGTTAAGGTCTAGCGTTGGGTTATTATAGACGTGGATAATGGCGCAGATGGCAAACGTTAAGAGTGCCAAGAACGCCATCACTCTGGCGATGCAAAACATTTCGCCACAGTCTTCTGTAAAGATGTCTTTAAAAAATTTACTTACCATTTATATCCCCACGTTGCATACCACGCAATAATTGCCGCCACAATAAAACAATATAGCTGCACCTTGCGCACTTCTTTTAAATCATGCTGGAACGCTTCATTTTCTTTGCGTTCCATGTTTTCAATCTCTAGCTTAATTCGCAATACCGCGTCCCACTCCTTGGCGCCATACTTTTTTATAAAGTCTATCTTTAGTTTGGCCTCCTCGTCGGAGATCTGCTTCTTGTGCTTCCAATCCTCCAACGCCTTGATGATTGCTGTGGCTTTTCTATGTTCAGCTTCACGTCTGGCACGGATGCGTTCTTGAGCTTTTTGTTGTGCTACAGCCAAGCCATCTTGCTGTAGGTGTTCGATGTTTTTACCTAGCTGTTTACCAGCTTCTCTGGATGCGTTTAATGTTCCGCTAAGGGTCTTAGCGCCCTCTGTGATTCCAAATGGATCGGCCATATATTCATGGCTTGGCGATAAAGTAGTGGCTCAAGAACCCAATGAAGGAACTGAACGCAGACACAACCATCATGCCCGCCCACATGCCACCCTTGGATTTATTGGCGAGCTCACATAGGAGCTCTACCGATTGTTCAAGTTTGTCGATCTTCTTTTCAAGTGCGTCAACCGTTGCAACTAGCTGTCCGTACTTAAACATGTCGACGTGATTTTCGTCAGACATTAGTTACTCGCTGGTGTAGATGCGTCAGGTGTTGTCTCTGGCTCTGGTGCTGGCTCTGGTGCTGGCTCAGGCTCAGGTGCGGGTTCCGGTGTTGGCTCTGGGTCTGTGCCTACCACGTTCTGTGCGTGTGCATGACGCGCGGCAGCTTGGTCGATCGCCATCTGGATGATTGGGTTGACGTGTGCCTTTACTTCCTGAACAACAGCGGCAACTTCTTGCTCTACTACCTCTACAGCCTCGATAGCTTCATCTTTAATTTTGTCAAATAGTTTCATGTTATATTATCCTAATAGTGCGTTAATTTCAGTTTGGGTTAGTCCGAGTGCAGTTAGTTTAGCTAGTGCAGAAGCCTTTGCAGTTGCTTGTGCTTGTTCTGCGGCTTGTTGTGCGGCATCAATAGCTTGACCAGCAGTTATTTCTTCGGCAGTAAATGGTCTTGATGTTTGGCTAGTTTTACCACTAATAACATCTACACTTATTTCAATTTTTTCCATAATTTACTCGTAAATAATATTTATTGTTCCAGCAGAAAATGTAGCACTTCCACTTAAGGAGGTAACAACTACTCTATCTAATGCACCGCTTAATGTTGGACTCACACCAGCATTCATTGACATACTTGCTCCTGAATTAGTGCCAATTAAACCAATTCCTGACCATGTATTAGAGCTAACTAATGTTAATATTATTGCGCCTGAAACTTGGCTTGATAAATTTGTTACAAATCCTGATGTTGAACCTGTATTTCCTGTTCCGCCACTATTAGCGCCAACAGCCGCACATAAATAACCGCTTGTAGAAACTGAACCAGAACCAACTTGAACTTGCAAATTTCCACTACTTAAACTTACATTGTTTAATACAACAGTTACTCTTTTTACCCAATTTGGTATGTTTGTAAAAGTAACCGATGTTCCTGAAGTTGGAGATACAGGAGTTCCAACTTGCAAACCATTGTAAATAGCACCGCTTGGAGCAGTAAATCCTAAAGAACCATCAACGACAGCAGTCATAATATGTCCTTAAATAGCCACTAATTCGGCAGTAGTTGTTGCACTAGCAATAGAAGCACGACCAGCAGATAAACTAGCTGTAAAGTCTGCATCGCTAACAGCATTAGGAATACCAGCTAAAGTATTGAGTTGTCGCTTTTGGGCTTCTTCTACAGCTTTAGCATTAAATTGTGCGAGTTTGATTGCTTTAGCTTTTTCAAAGTTTACTGATACTGTAGAGCCTGACAATTCCCAAGCATCAAAAAAAGACGAATCTGCACCTTGTGGCAGAGTAGAAGCATCAACAATAATTGCACCAGCAGGACAATCTTTTGCTAATACTTCATTGATAGGCAATTCGCCTGTTGGAACTGTTACAGATACTCCACCATTGAAGTTTGCATGAATGATTACTTGTGACATTATTTTTCCTTTAAATTATCTAAATACAGATGCAAATACTTGTGGAAGGTTAATTTGTGCTCCATTGGAATCATTTGCTGCAATAAAAAAAGCTGAAGTTGTTGATGTTGCACAACCTATCCATCTATTTTCACCTGTGCTTGTAGATTGGCAACCACTAACAACAACACTATAATTTGTATTTGCCATTGCATTGGTCATATTTACTGTATATCTTCCTGTTCCTGTTGCAGTAATACTAGAAACATTGTAAGAGCCATTTATTGTTGAAGTTGAGCCATTAAAATTTACCCAAGCCTTTGCACTACCATAAATGGCATTATCCATTGCTGTGCTATTACCAGCACCATCTTGTAGAGTATCTGCGACTATTGTTCCTGCCATGATTTATCCTTATGAACTGTGAAACACAAACGAGTTGTAAGTGTTGTCTAACTGGGTGTAAGCGTAGTTTGAAATGTACAATCTAGCACTGTTTACATTGGGAGCAGTTGTCCAAGGGTATCCCCATGCGCCAACAGTTCCTGTTGTTGTATTTGTTTGTCCAGAAACTGTGTAATAAACATTAGGCATTGCGGTAGTAAAGTTAATTGTGTAGTCACCTGTAGCGTTACGAGTTACAGAACTCACATTAAACGAGCTATTAACTGTTGCGCCACCGCTTGAACCAGTAAAATTTACCCATGCTTTAGCAATACCGCTATAAGCATTATTAGTGCTAAATAGACCTGTATCGGTGTTAATTGTGTTTGCGACTAGAGTGCCAGCCATAATTTATCCTTAAACGATTACCCAGCGTGAGCCGGTGGGTATAGTGACAACGACACCTGTTGCGACGGTGACCGGTCCGGCAGACATTGCGTTCTGGCCAGAGGTGATGGTGTAGTTGGAGCTAACTGTCTGCGAGTTCTGGTAAAACACGCCAGAAAGTGCACCTGCTGCGGCCCACGTGCCGTCGCCACGTAGGAAGTTAGATGATGATGGTGTGCCGGTGGCGTTAAGTAGCCCGACCTGTACTTGGGTGAGTGCCATTATACGTTTCCTTCATCTGCGGGTAGTGGTGTGTTGCCAGCCTCGACCCATTTGAGGTATTGTTGGTAGTCTGTGTTGTTGGGGTCTGCAGGGATTGCCATATCAGAACCATCAGCATTAATTTTTAAAACACCGCCAAGAATTTTAGTGTTTGTTTTTTCATCTAAACGATTAATTAATTTATATTGCATTATAGCTCCGCACTAAAATTAAAGTTTCCTGCTGGACTCCACATAATTGCCATTCCAGCAGTTGAACCAGTTAATGTAATTCCAGAAATAGCACCTTGATAATTTAAATTAAGGTTAAAGTTTCCACTAGCATCATACACAACTATTGGACTTACACCGCCTAAAGTAGTGCTATTTGCAGAACTATTTACTTCTGTTCCAGCAAAAGTAACCCTTGTAGTGCCACCATTTGTTATTGAATAAGAAGGCGTTGCTCGCATAGCACAACAAAGTGGCACATTGAAAAAGGCATTATTAACCGACCTTGTGTTGCCACTAAAACTCATTGCATTTGAAGTTAAACCGCAAGTTTGATAATAGCGTTGGCAAAGGCTCAATTCGGTACCAATAGAACGGAAGTCGAAGTTTGTTGCTGTGGTGCCAACCTCGAGCTGGACTCCTGTGATGTAGAAGGTTGCGCCGGATGTGCCGACTACGGATGTTGCACCTGTGGCTGAAAAATAGTTATTTGCCGACCAACTACCAGCAGTTCCGCTAAATGAAGAACCACACCCTAAACCAAACGCTACTTGAACTCCTGTGCCATTATTTGTTACCCATGTTCCGCTTGTTGGGCCAGCAATAGTTATTGAAATTTGCGTCCAAGTGTTTGCTGAAGAAATGGTGTAAGTGAAGGGATATGCATAAGAAGAACCTTGACCATTATTTAATGCACCACCAAAAATTCCTGTTAATGAAGATTGCACCCAAAATGACAAAGTAACTGTTTTTGCATTAGCAGTTCCCCACCCTAAATCTGCAATATTTAATCCTTCAATTCCTTGATAAAACAAAAAGTAATCACCACTTCCTACAGAATATGCAGAAGAAGAAGTAAAACTTAATGAATTAACAAATCCTGCTGGTGCAGTAGATGATTGATTGGCGGTTCCTTTTGATGATTGTGATGCAGTATAAGACCATCTATCAACGCTATATCCACTAGAAGTTACACTTGCACCACGCTGAAAAATTGTCATCGCACCATTAATAATGCGATTCTTGAAGCCTGTCGTGGTGCCGGGGGAGCCTGATGCGGCTAATATTGCTGCAGTGGTCATAGGGTGCCTTTCAATGCACTGATTTCGTCATCAGTTAAACCGAGTGTTTTTAACTTAGATAGAGCGGAAGCTAAACTTGTTTGTTGTGCTGTTTGCTCTGATTCAAACTCAGCTTCAATAGCGGCTAAATCATATTGAACAACATCTCCGTTCTCGTCGTACGCCACATCGCCATTTGTGGTTTTAACTTGTGGGTATAGTTTAAATATCAAGCGAGATAAATTTTTAGGGCTAATCATCCTGCAATCTCCATTAAAATTATCGTTGATTGTGCATTATTTGAAGAAACATAAGTATTGCCACTTGAAGCATATATTTGCAGAGTATATGTACAAGCTGAAGTTGTGGCAGGAGAATCTAAATAGTTTAAGTTAATCATGTTATTTATTTCTACTACACTAGCTCCGTTAGCTTGCACATACTCAATTTGAGTAGTAGAGCTATTCCAAGCAATAGCACTTCCGTTTCTAGTTATTCTATAGTTACCGCCAGCGCTTGAACCACTACCATTGTAAATAGAACCAGAAGTACAAATTAAAACTAAAATTTTACTTGTGCTTAATTTTGGAGTAATTGTGCCTGTAAGATTGCTATCTGACCATGCCGCAGAACTTGTAGCATATTGTGTTGAATTTGTGTTTTGAACAACTTGAATAACTGTGCCTGTTGGTGCCCATGTTCCGTTAGAACCCATGTTAGCGGCTAAGACAGCACCAGTTGCCAAGTAGGTGTTGTTCACTGCACCAGCGGTTGCTGGTATGGCGTTAATCACTGAGCTGACTTGGAACGATACTGTGGTAACAATATCGCCGGCAGTTGCTGCAGAGGTTAACGTGACTGTGGTGCCGTTGGTAGCGGTAAAGTCGGCTGCTGCCAGCTTTACACCATTACGATACACGTCCAGAAAACCAGCCACGTATGATGGTGGTGTGAAGACTGTCTGACCTGCCGTAGCGGTGAACTCGGTAACTGTGCGGTATGCTGTGGTGGTTACACCAGAGGCAGGGATGCCAAGGTAGCGAACAGAGATGTTACCAGTGCCAGAGGGAGGCGCTGCACTGAAGGTCAGTGTTGTGCCGTTGACCGAGTAGGTGCTGGGGTCTTGCAAGACACCTGAGACGGCCACGATGGCTGCCGCACCGTTGGCTGGGCTAACTGACATAGTGTAGACCGTCTGTGAGCCAGTGCCGCTGAACTGGTCAGTGACAAAGGCTGCGGTGATTAGTGGATTGCCGATGTAGCTCATTTAAGTTGATCCTCTGTGGGTCTGGCTAATGTAGGGTGTTCCCATTTAGCAATGTAATCGCCTTTGCCGTCTGAATCGTTTTGCAAAGTAATAACAGTCATAAAATCTTTATCTTCAAGACTTGGGTAAATTGCTTTGATTTTGTCGTATAAAGTCATTATGCTGTCCTTATCATTGCGGCTTGAAAATAACATTGATTTGCAGCATTTGACAATGTTTGAGTTGAACCTGATGCTTGAAGTCCATAAGATTCAATGTAATCAGTTGAACCATTTAGATAAATTAAAGTAGAAATAACTACTTGCCCCAATGATGTTGAACCGCCTTGAACTCCTCTTTTAAATTCAGAACCATTTTTGTAAATTGAAACAATAATTGGAGTATTTGCAGAACAAGAAAAAGCAGAACTTACTTGATAATATCCAGCAATAGTTGGCTGAAAACGGTAATTTGTTGTTGCATCATAAGCCGAATTTGTATCAAACTCTTTTATATTACAAGTTAATTTAACCCAAGTGCTATTTGGTAGGCTTGTTGCAACAGATGGGTAAGCACTAAACGCTGGCATATTACCGCTAACCATTACTGTGCCAGTTTGGCCGGTTGATGCGGCGTTGATTTGACTAATAGCCATTATTTAGCCTCCAGTGCTGCGATGCGTGATTGTAGGGATGTGATGATGGCTTGTTGCTCTTGGATTGCTTTGACAAGAGTTGGAAGAATATCACCCATTTTTAAGTTCTTTTTATGAATTTCGTTGCCTTCTTCATCTTTTGAATACAGGCAATCCATAACTAACTCAGGTAATACTTCTTCTACTTCTTGAGCAATAAATCCAGCTACATTAGTAGCGTCGCCATTAACCCAATCAAATCTGCGTGGCTTTAATGCCATTACTTGTGTAAGACCTGTTTCCAAATCTTTTACATTAGTTTTAAGACTTGCATCAGAAATAGCAGAAATAGATGTGGATGTTGAGTGGACTACTCCGTCACAGTTTACATAAAACCTAAAAGAGCTAGTGCCTGTTGAATATAGACCAATACCAAAATTTGAACCTGATGAAGATGGGCTTACTACAGAAACATATGGTCCTGAGTTATTACCAGCAAGTTTTACACCATTTCCAGAAGAGTTTGCAGAATCATTTGTACCAACTAATAAATTCCCAAGGCTATCAATACGCATAGCTTCAGTTAAAGAACTTGAAGTTGTTGTATAAAAGCGCATAAAAGAAGAGGTCGCATTAGCAGCTTCTGTATTAATTCTTCCCCATACTCCGGCAACGGAGTTTAGTTTTAAGTTCCAAGAAATGGCAGAACCATATCCACTGGTATCACTATTAGTAAGGGTTAAACCTCCAGTACTATTAGAATTACTAGAACGAGTTACATCAAGAACATCTGCTGGACTAGTTGTTGCAATACCAACATTACCGCTACCTTTAATAACCATTGAAGCAGCATTCTTAGCCTTTGTAAAGCCGTTGGTGTAAAACTGGATGTCGTTAGCTGATCCTGTTGCGTCTGTGGCGATAACCAAGTTACCAGTACCGGAGCCAGACACGCCAGAGCCGAACAAATAAGCCTCGTTAGGACCAGTGACAGAGTACGCAGCTTGGCTAAACGATGGGCCGGTCATACCCATATCCGCCCAACCAGCAGCGTCAGTACCGTTTGATGGGTATGCTGTAAAGTCAGCAGATGAGTTAGCGCCGTTGGTTAGGTTCTGTACATAAGTCTGCACGTAGTTGTTTGCAGAGCCAGAGGTTCCCAGAATTGGGTTAGTCGCACCACCTAAGGCAGTAGCGTTGTTAATGCTAACATACTGTGGACCTTGGGTTACAGTGTTCGGACCCAACGCCATGGTTTGTGATGTTGTGGTCAGATAGCGCACATAGATGTTACCAGTACCAGCGGATGGTGCTGAGGTAAACGTGATCGTATTACCACTGATGTTGTACGCAGTGTTGGGCTGTTGCTCAACGTTATTGATGACTGCCTCAACGTCGTTTACGGAGTTGACTCTGCGTGATAAGGTAAACGCAGTAGTTGTTCCGTCGCCGTTGAAGTAGTCAGTACCAGAGATAAACGTCTGGGTTTGCGGGTTTGCACCTATATAGGACATGTTAATCCTTAGCTAATTTGTAGGCAAGATAAAATTGCGTCTGCAGAGGTAGCTGCAGAAGATACCACGGTGAATGCGTCACCTGTGTTCAAAACAATCTTACCGTCTGCACCAAACAAAGCCAACGAGCCACCGACAGGAACTGTAGCGTTGTTAACAACGTAGTAGTTAGTTGCGGAGGCTGTGATGTATGCGCTCACAGTGATCGGGCTAGATGTTGTGTTAGCCAGTGTCAAACCGATAACGGTTGTCTGTGTTGCAGAAGCAGCAGTAACGAGAACTACTGGTGTAGTGCCAACGTTCTTTGCTACGTATCGTGTAAATGTATTAGTTGCCATTTGGGTTCCTTATCCTAATGCGATTGCCATTGCCACCGCAGTACCTGCAGGGTCAACTTGTAAATTTGTCTGTGCGCCACTAACTGTAGTAGCTCCTGTACCACCTTGTGCGATTGTTACTGGCAGTGAGATTACTGAAGATTTTGATGCAATAACCTGAACAGTGCCAGTGTTGTCTTTGTAGTATAGCTTACCGTCGGTAATGTTGATCGCCAACTCACCGTTAACTAAGTTACCAGCTGTTGGTGTATTACTGGCTGTTGAGCTGTAATACAGCGAGATTGGTGTATATCCTGAAGCTGCCATTAGAATGTTCCTCCAGCAATGCCGCCGGTGATTGCGTTAGTAGATGAGTTGTAAGTCAAGTTGCTATTTGTCAATACAGGCAAGTTACCGGTGGTTGCTGTTACAAAGGTTAAGTAGTTAGTTGTTGCCGCACCAGTTGTAATTGCTACGTTACTTGCGTTAGTCGCTGTCGTGGCGGTTGCTGCGTTACCACCGATAGACAAGCCAGCCGCTGTACCGGTGATGTTAGTACCAACCAACGCACTTGGTGTGCCTAAGTTAGGAGTTACTAACGTTGGGCTGGTTGCCAGTACTACGTTACCAGAGCCGGTAGTAGATGTGCTTGATGCTGCAGTCAGTTGACCCTGAGCGTTAACTGTAAAGTTGCCCAGTGTGTAGCTACCAGCGCTAACTGCTGTGTTGGTAATGCTAAATGTGTTGCCTGTTAAAGTTAAACCTGTGCCGGCTGTGTATGTGCCTGCACCAGAGAACTGCACAAAAGTAACGGCTGTAACGCCCAGTGTGCCGCCCGGATCGACCGTACATACCCAGCCAGTGTCAGCTTGAGTATTACCTTCTTCCACAAACACAAACGCTGAAACCAAAGAGTTCCAAGTGTTTGCGTCAGAAGCACGACTCCATGCGCCAGAAGATGATACGTAAATACCGTTATTGGCTTGAGTTGTTTGGTTCTTAACCAAGACACGGCTAGATGATGTAGTAATACCATCAATCGTCTGCTCACCAGATAGTGTAATGTTTGCTGTAGTTGCAACCAATACTGGGGCTTTAGGGGACAGGCCGGTTGCTACAGAGTCAACGTACTGTTTGGTTGCTAACTGTAATGCGCTAACTGGATCTTGTGTTACTGTAACGCTGGTCAGGCCAGCTAGTGTTAATGATGTAGCGCCAAGAGAGATACCAGTGGTACCAATTGTTACTGAACTATTTGCCAACTGACCGTTACTAATCGTACCACTCAAAGCACTCGTAGGAATCGTTGTAGAGGCCGTAGCGGCGCCTGCACCGTTGCCGTATAGGTAACCAGTCAGACCAGTAACAGACAGGCTGTTAAGGGTTGCTAAACCGCTAGAAGATAGTGTAGTAAACGCACCGGCTGCTGGAGTTGATCCGCCGATTGCTGTGCCGTTGATTGTACCGCCAGTGATTGTTACCGAGCTAAATGTACCAGATGCGGCACCTTTAGAGGCAATAACTTGTACTGCGTTGGTATTGTCTTTGTAATACAGCTTGCCATCAGTAACGTTAATCGCCAGCTCAGAACCGGAGGAGCTATTGGTAAGGTTAGCCGCAGACGGCGCATTAGACGCTGTCGTGGAGCTGTATATTAGTATGGGGGTATAGCCTGACTGTGCCATGTATGTACCTTAAAATATTCCGCCGCCGATACCGGTGGTGGCTGTAACGATTGGAGTTGTTAACGTACCAGCTCCGGGGTTAAACTGTAATTGGGTTGATGCTACGTACTCTGTTGTGGGTGTGCCACTGGTTAAATCTGTAAACAACGGAAAACGAGTAGCATTGGTGCTGTTATCGTTTGTAATTGTCAAACTGGCGCCTGCGGGGCCCGGCGGTCCTACAGGACCTTGTGGGCCTGTTGGGCCCTGTGGACCTTGAGGCCCAATAACGTTACCACAATCGGTAGTAGCACCCGTGGTGCTGGTTAAAATTAAATGACCGGCACCGTTAATTGTTGCAGACACATAGCCGGGTATTGGTCCGACGGTAGAGGTTGTGCCATCGCTGTAATAAAATACTAAATCATTTGCGTAATTTAATATTACGTTGGTAATTAATTTACCGGGCGATATAGCATTAGCAATCTGCGATACAGATGTCTGCTTGGTAACTCCATTTTGTACAACTACCGTTTGCTCTGCACCGGTGATGGTGGTTGCTACGGGCAGTTGTGTTATCGACCGATCTGCCATGTTCTATTCTTAAGTGTAGGTAAACGCACCGTGTGCGGTGGCATTGCCAAACGGAGAAATTACAGTAATGTCTACAATACCAGTAACGGCATACGCTGGAGTTACTGCAGTAAGTTGTGTGGAGTTTACCAATGTAAACGTTGCAATTACGCCACCAAACTTAACAGTATTAACGTCTGTAAAGTTTTCACCATTAATCACTACTGGTGTGCCACCAGCTTGTGGTCCTGTGTTTGGTGTTACTGTTCCAACATATGGGAACAATGTCATCGGTGAATATGGCTGGCTACTCATGGTATTTAAGTCACCCTGAGTGCTAGCCGCTGGAGCACCTTGAATAAATATTGAGTTTTGGTTTTGGAAACCGTTCTCAGTTAAAATCTCATTACCACCAATTGGCCCAGTAGCAATATCTGTATCTGGGCGCGGGAATCTTAATGCAATGTTTTCTGTTTGTAACGCAGGAAGACGCCATGGATCAAAGTTATCCAAGTCATCCTTACATACACGCATACCCGGAAAGTTTGGGTCGGGCATTAGATCCACGTAGGCAAACTTCCTGCTGCAACGATCACAGATCGCTACAGACAGGACTGAATTACCAAGTGTATCAATATAGACAGGCATTTAACTGCCTTACGCTGACTGACCGTCGTTCTTAATCAATACACCAATAAGGTTTTGAGAACAAATCAACGGACCACCAACGCTTGCCTTATACAAGTATTGAATGTCAGTTTTTTCTGTAATCTTACGTGGCATTGAATTATAGTCAATTTCAATCTGCTGAACAAAAGTTTGCTCTTGAACAATTTTTTGAGCGCCAGTAACGTTGTCATTAAACTGAACTTCAAAGTTAATCCAAGCACTGCTTGTGAAACCAATGTTAGCTGTCTTGTACGATCTTAAAATGTACAAAGTATAACCAGCTGGAACGGTGTAAATACTTGCTTGGTTAACACCTAAACCGGGGTTAATCTGGGCAAGCAAAGTTGTCCCTTGCTTAAACGTAATAGTACCTACGTTAACACCATTAGTAACACCAACGTTGTTAATACGCAAGTAAGAGTTTACTGAAGTAACGTTGGTTGTTCCGTTAAGTGCAATAGTTTCGCTAATTGGTTTAAAATTTGCATCTAAACCTTGAATTTGTATACTTAATGCGGATGTATCAGAAGTAGACGAGCTAACGATTGTTAACTGGGCTGCTGAAGCTGGGAATGGATACAAACCACCGCTCTGAGTTAAACCTTCCCAAAGTGGGCCAAATGCTGTGTTAGATACTGCAGCAGAATAACCATAAAGCAAGAATGGGCTATGTCCTGCAATTTGACTACGAGCAACTTGAAGGTTAAATGGCTCATAACGCCCAACCTTAGTTACTGATTCAAACGGAGATGGATTTTGCTGTAAATTTGTTACGAGTGCCATAATTAATTTCCTTAAAGTTAAAGTAGGGGACCGAAGCCCCCTAGGCAATTAATTATTGATTTGTTAAACCAGCACCGTAAGGAGTGATGGAACCGTCAACGTTACGTGCTACGTAGTCAACCTTCAAAGAACCTGCCAAGTTGCCAGTGATTGTTGCACCAGAAGCAAATGCGTAGGTAATAGAAGCGTCTAATGTGCCAACGTTGTTGAGCAATGTTGCAACAGCTGCAGTATTAGTAAACGCGATCTGGATCTGACCACCAGTTGTAGTTGGGGTGATTGTACCAATTGCTGTGGTAGTAACCGCACCAGTTGTTGGGTTAGTTACGTTGATGTATGCAGTGATTACGCCGTTGGTAAGTGCTGAAGGAGCTGTGTACTCGTACAATGTAATATTGTCGATGATAGAACCAGCTGGAACTACGCAGTTAGATGCGGTAGTAGAGCCAACGTTGTACACAGTAACTGCAGTTGTAGAAGCTACAGTACCAGTGATGTTGTTGAAGTATTGGATTTGGCTAACTTGTGCTGCGCCAGTGTTGTCTGGAGCGATTACGCCGTTGTTTGTTGGGTTGTTACGCTTAAAAATGCGTAATGGGCCTGTGAATGTACTAGACATGTGTATTCCTTAATCTCAGTGGGTATCCCAAGCTGTCTCTGAGTCGTCACTGCCGGGAAGGATCGGCGGTCAGAATGGGACAAATCTTCCTATACATATTAATGCAAATATAAGACTAAAAGCGCCCCAAAATGCAAAAAAGCCACCTTGTGGGTGGCTTTTTTGTTGCTGCTAGAGGTTTGGATTACAAACCAGCTGTACCGTAGATGTTACGTGCATCATGCCAGCCTGTAGCGTAACGCTCAGTGGCCTTGTAGCGCATAGAATCAGTTTCGAAATCGCCTTCCATGGATTTCTCCATTGGACGACGCATTACGAGCATGAGACCATTTTCGGCATCGGTCTGGATCCACCAAGCCTTGGAAGAAGACAAACGTGTCACAACGTGAGCACCTTTTGGCAACATACCAGTGGACTTAATTGGGTTCAGATCGTTGTCAGCTGTACCAGAACGGAGAACAGACTTCAGAATTACTTCTGCTTGGAACTCGAGTGCTGGTGGAACAACTAACTGTTCTGCTTTCAAACGGATACGCTTACCGTTGTTGTCAACTGCAGAGCGAATCTGAATGAGCAACTGCTCAACAGAAGTTTGGCTCAAAGAAGCAGCTGTAGACAACTGGTTAGAGTAAGAACCGCCGTTAGCGATTGGGTGAGCGGTATTGATCAATGTAACGCCATCACCACCAACGTAGCCGCTTGTGAACGCGAAGTTCAACAAGTTAGCGCAGAGGGTTTCCTTAGTTTCAATCATAGACTGAGCCAAGTGTTTAGCGAAAGTGCTACCGATACGGATGTGATCGCCGTCTTCCATCAAAACTTTGGTCAAAGCATATGCCAAGCCATAGATTTGGTAGATGAAACGGGTGATGTACAAAGTACCGCCTTGATCGTAGCTAACTGGAGTGCCATCAGGCATCGCAGGAGCTGCGTTCATACCATAAAGCATTACTTCTTCATGGTAGTTACGTGGAATACCTTGGATCTGTTCTACAAATCCTTTCCACTCGTCGTCGCGTTGTTCATAAACGCCATCAAAGACTTCGTTGATAATCGGTTCGACTACCGCACGAAAGTCTGTACTACGCATTGGGGTTGCCATTGCTAATTCCTTTCGTTAAATTAGATCGAGACCGAAGCGGCTGCAAACATGTTGTTTGCGATCTGTACTTGAACAATCGTGTAAGCATCACCCCATTGGTTTGTATTACCAGCTGGGTAAGCTGCTTCACGGCCTAAACCTACAACACGTACTTGACCTTGTGCACCAGCAGCAACAGGAGTTGCCAATAGAGCTGTGGTCGAGAAACCAGCGCCGCCTGTGCCGATGACATAGCCATCAGTTACAGTTGAGCCAGAAGTTGTGTCGAAGTTGTACTGAGTACCGATTGCTGCGGTAGTTGCAGAACCGTTAACTTGGATTTCATAAACCAATGATGGGTCTTGGAAAATCCAAAAAACGATTGAAGAGGCTGCGTCTAAAGTTGTCTTAGAAGCATTTTTGCCCAAAGTGCGGCGGCCTTCTGCGGTTGTATACTCAACGCCATCAAATACACCATAAACACGACCAACGGTTGTGTTTGCAGCTGCTTGAGCAGCGATTGTCAATTGACCTGAAGCGGTCAACGCTACTGGTTGGAACTGGTAAAAAGACTGACCAGAGCTCAACGAGTAAGGAGCAGTATAAGAAGATCCGGGTGTGTATGTGTTTGTGCCAACGAATGGAACAGCACGATCAAGACCACTAGGATGGTATACTGGCTTCAGACCAAAGGGTTGAAATGTTGCGGACATTTAATTTCCTTTGTTTATTTTGAAGTTATTATTGAAAACGAATATTGCTATTCGCCTTTTGTGTTTCTTTTTCCATTTCCAAAAGTCCGCCTTCCAAGAGTGAACGTCCGCCCTTACTTTCGCCAGCAGCACCACGGACTTGAGCCGTAATGTTTTTCTGGTGCTCGAGAGGATCCTCGAGGTGGAGCATACGCATAACTTCTTGGTAGATGTCCTCTGGTAACTTGAAAAGAATCATCTCATTACAAGATACACAGCCTTCAAACTTGCCCGAGCTCATTTTACCTAGCGATCCAAAGCCATTGCCCAACTCTACGGCTTTCACTGGTTCATAACCCAACGCGATACGTTTGTCGATACTGTCATATGTGTTGGTTGTTGACAACCAGCACAAGTGGTACCCGGGGATAGTTCCCGCGGGAATGTCGGGCAGCGCACTATTTGCCCACTTGTCTCTAAACGCATCAAGGCGTTCACGACGTGCTAAATCTTCAGGATTCGCATTACTTGTGCGATCTTTTACTTCTTGCGCTCTTTCGGCCAAACGGTCATCTAAATCGCGCTTAATTCTTGTATTTGCCATGATAATTAACCTTTATTTTGACGATCATATTGAGCATAGGCTCTGATCATTTTGTTTCGTCTTTCTACATCGTCCCATGCTCCAGCGTCTTTAATTGCCTGTACACGGTCCCTAGAGAGGGTAATCGTGCCGGGTTTGGCGCTTGAAGTGTTTGCTACTCGGCTAGAAGCCGTTGGGCCTGCTCTACGAGCGGGTTTTTCGCCCTTTGCTACATAGCGGTGGGGCAAACGTGCAGATAAACGATTATCGAGTTCTTCCCAGTAGTCTGAATCACTTGGATCCCAACCTTCACTGGATAGCTCTTCGTCAATTACCTTGGCAATTCTACTATCTGTGTCTCGAGCCTGTGGATCATACCAAGAATTCTTCTTTAGCCACTTAGTTGCGTTGGCTTGAACCTCTGTACTGATCTCTGTTGGCACATTTTGCTGCTTTGGTGCCTTAACTTGCTCGATTTGTTGTTTTTTGAAGTGTTGCATCTGTTGCAAACGCTGTTTTGCGTCTGTCAACTGCTCCAAATACTCAACTTGAGCTGCTGCATCGCCTGTTTGGGCTGCTTGCAACATTTTCATCTTAGCATATTCAACTTTTGTGACTTCATCTTCGATATTTCTATCGAGTTGAGCCAATCTGAACGATGCTGCACCATTTTCGAGCTGTGCCAAGCGTTTGGCTAGCTCTTCATTGCGGCGCTCAAGTGAACTAATCTTGTTTTTTGAGGAAAGTTCGCGTTGTCTTTTGAGCTCTTTCTTTAATTTGCGTTCTTCACGCCGAGCTTCACGAATTTTCTCACGTTCTTCGTCAGATTCTGCATTTTCGTCGTCTTGCGCATCTTCTTCGGCATGATCTTCGTCTTCAGAATCGTCTGCGGCTTCTACTTTGCCGCCTTCTTCCAGTTCCTCTTCGGTAATTTCCTCTGGAACTTCTACTTTGGCAATTACACTGCCATCATCCCGTTCTTTAATTGGGACATCTTTTTCATTTTCACTCATAATTTTCTTCCAAAATTAGTCCACAAACGCTTTCATCTTCTGCGCATGCTCAAAACTCTTGATGCGAGAGATAATTTCACGTGCCTGAATGGTGATAAACACTACTGGAGCGCCATCATCATCTGGATTAACAACAAATCGGTCACCACCGTACTTAATTGTCCTAACCAAATCACCTTCTTTACACCAAGGGCCTTCAATCCAAGGCTCTAATGTGTCCGGTGACTTATATGCTAAAGGTCCAATTTGGATTACTTTGGCTACAGTCTCGTTGTAACGTAACGTTTGTTTGGTTTCATCCACAAGGATGATTCCACCTTTACTGGTTGTTTTTTCGCGTCTTAACTGCACAAGCACACGATCACCAGCTACTTCTACACCGGGATCAACGTCTGGAAAACACTCAGCTTCTGAGCGCAAATCCGGTTCGTCTTTCTGGTTGATATCAAATGCTGCCATACGGCAACTCTCCTTAAGTCTTACGACTCTTCTTCGTCTTCCCTCAAAATGTCATCAATAATGTCCAAAGCTTCCTTTAGACCTTCATGTCTGCCAACTAAACGTTGATAATCTTCGTATGAGTTAACATTGCTACCAGCGGTGAGGGTTTCCGCTAATTTTTTCTGCTCATCGCGTACGCGACGAATGATTTCTGAAATAAAGTCCTTCATAAATATAGTAATGCAACTTTATGAAGGATTCCGCCCCAAAAATTAATAAAAGTTGCCGCCGCCGATTTCGTTCAGGTTCTTATCTGGACCAACTTTCTGGGATTTAGCCATCTTAGATTGGCTAGCACCGATTTTCCAGTTGTTGTCGCGATGTGAGCCAGAAGCACCATTATCGACTTTTTGATCAGGGCCACCAGCGTAGCCGGGGGTACCTGTCATTTTGTAGGCTTTTTTGTAGCCAAGTTCTTTTTCCATTATTGTTCCTCAGTGGGTGGTTGTTGTTGTTGTTGTTGCTGCTGTTGTGCTGCTTGTTGTTGCTGAACCATTTGCTGTCCGTGTTGCTGGGCAGCTTGTTGCATTTGTTGTGCATGTTGCTGCTGTGCTAAACGGGCTTGTTGTTGCGCTTGAAGTTGAGACTGCACTTGTTGTGCTTGTTGCTCAAATGCTTGCTGTTCTACTGCGATGCCATGCTGGCGAATATCTTGTTCGGAAGCTTGGATAGCTTGGAACGCGCTCATGTCTTGCTCATGTTCCAACGCAGCTTGCTGTTGATCAAAAGCAGCGCCAGCGGTGATTTGTGCAACACGCTCTCTTGCAGCATTGTTGATGTTAGCCATCGCAATTTGAGTTGCATTACGTTGGTTATCAATGTTGGTTTGAGTCTGGTATTTAGCCTGTAACTCTTGAACTTTTTGTTGCAATTCAGCAATCTTGATCTGATAATTCTGTTTATCTTGTTGCGCTTCCAGCTGCATACGGGCTTGTGATTCTGCCTGTTTGCGTTGTGTCTCAGCCAATTGTGTTTTAAGTAATACCTGAGCAGTTGGATCGTTAGAAGCAATTTGCTGTTGTTGTGCTTGTTGGGCTTGTGCCACTTTTTGTGCCAACATCTGGATTTGTTGTACATATGGCTGCATCGTCATTTGAGAGTCTTGATCGACTAATTGAGATGCCAATGCCAAAGCTTGTTGGGCTTCGAGATTTAGTGGTTTTTCTTGGTGCAGATCAAGTACATCTTTTCCACCAGATGCTTGCGCCACGTATGAACGCATAGATTGCAAATAGTGTAGTGTTAAGTGTTGCTTGATATGCTCTAAAGCATGAGGTGCAAAAGCAGGGCCAATAACAGGGTTGCCGCCGTAAGCTGGATTATTCGCATACTCTAAGTGAACTTTGATGTGAGCAATATGGTCTTGATCTGGGTAGGCAGCGGCTGGGCGACCCATAGTCATCGCCACGTTCTCCAACGCTGGGTTGGATTCTGCCGCGCCTAGAGGATTAGGCAATACTTCATCAATTGCTGGCACTTTCATTTGCTGCATGACACGGCGATAGATTGCGCGCATGTCAAACATACCGGGAGGGGCGCCAGCTGCCATTTGTAACAACGCTTGGTTTTGTGCCAAACGTTGTGTTTCAGAAAAGATGTTAGGATCGGATACAGGGCGAATATCTGAGTTATACGCAAAGTCGCGTACCTCAATCTCTTCACCAGATTCGTTGTCCATTTCATCTAAGTACCAATGATTTATACGAGAAATAATGGCCAGTGATTTGGCTTGGCTACGATGTAGGCGAGCGTGGATGCTAGAGAATACTTTAGCGCCTTGCTCGATCAGAGCTTGGGTTGTGCCAACTGGTGTGTTGGCATTAGCGTCAGCAATCTTTTCTTCTGATGTGGTGACTACGCCTTTTGCTTCATTGGTTAACCAGCCTAGTAATTCCATCAACACGCCAGAGGGCGCGTTAAATGGCATCGGCATAGCAATCTTACGTACATCATCGACGCCCGGAGCGCCTTCAATTTCAATTACTTGAGTGGGTTCAATTCTGTCGCTTTGGCCACCAATTCGTCCACCTTTGAGCTTAAGCATCGTCTGGCTGTTGTTGATATGAGCAGCGTCCAACAAAGCCCGTAGAGCACCAGTGAGAGCAGCAGCGAGGCCGCCAATAAGATGGGGAAGGCCAATAGCATAAGCACCCCGCCAAGGAATGAACTTGAACTCAACATACCAATCCAATTTTTCGAGCTTCTCATCATTCGCTTCCCAGTTGCGATATAGTGCCAATACTTTACTTGTTGTTTCATCAATAGTTAGAATGTATGGTGCCCTACGACCATCGGTCAAAGGATCATCTTCTAAACGGATAAAGCAAGTAATCTCATAAATACGACGCAAGCCATCAATGTTCTTCGATGGCATATCTTTGCCTTCGATCTTATTGTTGGCTTTTTCAGAACGGGTCTGATCGTTTAGTGGTGCATCTGAAGAATACTGCGAATTAATATCGATGTAAATACCCTGCTCGACACGTTGCAAAAATGTATCTTCGGTGATGTCTTGCACCTCGGTTACGCGAGATGCTGTATAGAAATTGGTTGATGAGTACGGCAACAAAATGTTGTCGATTGGTACCCATTCGCATGTTGGGCGACGTTGTTCTGCGTCATAGCGCCATTTGAGGAACTGTGAACCGCCTAGTGGTAGTTGGGTGAGCAGCTGCTCCATTTCATCACGAAACTCTGGCACTTGCTCAGTGAGCTGCCAGTTCATGAAGTTGACTTTACGCTCGGCTGCGTTTTCTTTTACTTGATCAGCTTGGCCCTTAATGTTAGACTTAACGATGCCTTCTGGTGGTAGTAATTCTTTAGATGAGGATGCTGCAAAGTCAACGCAAGCTTCTGCCATGACAGGGTGCACCACTTTAGAGGCGCCATCAAACGTGGCACCACCGGGCGCGTCTTTACCTAAGCCAGTGCGGCGTAGTCCTTCTTCATACTGTTTGTCACGCTGGGCGCGAGACTCACGGTCCACATCAATGTAATCCAAAAACTCAATGGCCAATGCGTCCAATGTGCCTTCATCAAACACCTCTGCCAAGTTCTGGTAAAACTCAGGATCTTCTTGCGGACCTTTGGTTTCCTTCAAATTAATGACAACGGAACCATCATCCAATTCAATCACTTCTTGTTCAGCGGACTCTGGATCTAAATCAAACTCTTCCTCAAATCCTTCGAGTTGATCATTTTGATCTGACATCTGATCAATTTCGTTTTCTTTATCCAAGGCCGGAAGATTACCGCCAGCTTGAATTGGAATCTGTGGTTGTGCCATTATTCGCTATCGCTTTGCTTGTTTTTGAAATGCTCATGTGCTACCCGTGCGCCTTCGCACATGGCCAAAATAATCTTTTCGTGATGCTGCTGTTTGTCTGGGCTAGTGTGCTCTTCAATCAACGCGCGCATCATCTTTGGTGTCATCTTTTTGCCCTTACCACCTTTTGCCAAATGCGGCACCATACCCGCGTTTTGCAACATTGCTTGACGGGGAGTTTTTACCATGCCGGGAGTAGCTGGCAGTGCGCCAGCTTTCTCAAGCACCATTTGACGGGGAGTTTTGATAAGGTTCATCTATTTATACTAATGCACAAAGGTTATATTTTTCGCCCTACTGCATGTAGGGGTTGACGAATTTTTTGCCGTAGATATCATCCACGTAGCTATAGTCGCGTGGTGGCAGTGGGTCTAGTTGCAACCAGCCGGAGTCTCGCAAAACGCGTAATGCTTGAGACAAAGAGTCCACGTAATCATCATGCCCACCCGCTTCAGGAAACGAACACACTTGACGTAAAAACCGTTTTGTCCAATCTGCAAAGTCGCCTTTTTGTTTAGGATCTTCTGGGATCCACACTTTGCCCTTAGACACCAGAGGTGCCACGATGTTTAGGCGCTGCACTTTGTCCGCGCGCCCGGGGTTATATCCACGTACCGGTACACCAGCACCTTGGAGTTCTTGGATCAGGGAAATACCAGCGGACTTATCTTCCATAAGTAACAGGTCCGCTTTTCGTCCTTTACCAAAATCGTTGTCCGCACCGTACACCACCTCTTTAAAGTCGTCGATTACTTTGCGTCGCAATTCTGGATAGGACAGATGTGCATCCCAAGAGTCTAGCAGTATGACCGCGGTGCCGGCGTCTTCTTGTTCAAACACGCCCCATACTGTACAAGCAGTGGGGTCGTTCATGGTCTTTTCGCTGGTAGCCGGATCGTAACTGGCAATCACGTATTCAAGGTTTGGCGTAGGTTTAGATGCAGGCCACATGCGAAACTGTTTGCGTTTGATGATACCAGCTGACTCTGGGTCAAGGATCTCACCATAGATCTCTTGCCTGCCAATGTCGGTGCCATCGTAAGTCTCAAGCTGTTTGAAGAACGTGGCTGATAAGTTTTCTTTATTATCGTACGAGCTGGCATTAACCACGTACACATCGCCACCAACTTTACCTTCGTTAAGGTCTACAATTAATTCTTTTGGCTTGGGGGTGGTGGTAATGATTTGCTGGACTCGCGGGATTCGCGGGTCTTTAAGGCGCAACGTGAACTGGACGCCATCGTATGCCTCGTCGAGGTACTCGAAGGCGCACAGCTCATCAAACCACGCCCCGTGGTATTGCTTACCGCGGTACCGTTCTGGCTCTGAGGCTGGGATGCCTTGGATGATGGAGCCATTGGTAAGGGTAATTTCGAAGAGGGATTTGTTGTAGTCCCGGATAAGGCTGGGTGGGATGATATTAAGGAGTCCTGAATCGCCTTCGAAGCAGGTGGCTCGGATGTCGTTTGACGTAGGAGCTGTGACAAGCCAGCGGGTTCCGCCGTAGACCCAAGCCCTAATACCAATCCAGTGACTAGCAGTGTGCGTCTTGCCAGACCCGCGGCCTGCAAGCATAAGGAACGTATCATATTCTCCATCTTCTGGTTCTCGTTGATGTGGTAGTGCTTGGAGGGACCATTTGATTCTCCATAGCGCCGCTTCAAGTTCGGCTTTAGGCCAGTGGGCCCGAGCTGCGGCAAACTTCTTTAAAGTCTGCTCTTGGTGTGGTGTTAAAGGCATGAGATAAATCCTTCTCCAACAAGGATCGTATTGTCTTTATTTTCGGTCTCAATATGGATGCACAGTTGCGGTGCAATCTTTTCAATTGATTTAATGAAACGTCTGGCTTGGTGAACCTTTACAGGAGGCGAGACTTGGTTTCCAATCAATTTGAGCCGGCTTCTAAAATATAATGTGTAGTATTTGTAGTGGTTGTCATAATAGACTTTACTACGCATTCCCAAAGATTCCACCAATTGCTGGAGCTGTGAGATATTACTACGATTATAATCGGTAATTCGAAATGTGTCTTTGCTCACCGAATACTGCCTAGATTTGGCGTGGATAACTCCAGACAAAAATTCCAAGCGTTGTTCAGCCGAGGAGAGCAAATAGTTGGTGGGGATGTTGGGCGCCAAAATTTGGGAATGAATTGCTGGCTCAACTTGAAACGGACGATCCCCTCTGGTATTCTTTTTAAAATCAATAATCTTGTAGCCGTGGTCTTTGAACTTGGCCCGAATGATTTCTGATAGCCCTTTTGGCTCGACCATGGTTCTGTGTTTGCCTTTGTTAAAATACCAAAAACCAAACAAGAACGGCGGTACCGGTAAATCTTGGTGGGGGAACTCCAAGGGTTTTGATGTTGGCACAGAAAACTCTAAGCGGTCGTATTTGCCAATTAAGGGGTGGGACTCCAAGGTTTCCACACGCATCGGCTTTAGCGGCCTTCTGAACTTTTTCTTGCCTTTGTATTCGTGGGTTCTTTTTCGGTACTTAGGCGTCTCTACTGGAAACCCAAGCTTACCATCGCCAGATACGGCTAAGTTGTCATTAAAGATGACGGTGTTGCATTTAGCGGGAAAGTATTCTTGAATTAGCTTAATGCGGACAGGTTTGCCTTCCCTGTCAAATACGTAGTCGCCAACACGCAATTGGTTGGCGCTTTTCCAATAATCAAGTGTTAATACTTTTTCTTTTGCTAGTATAGCCATAAAAGTTTTCGAGGACCCATTGGTCCAACCAGCGCCCTAACGGCGCCCGAATACGGTTTTCAATTTTGTGTGGGAGTTTGCGAATGTCGACCACTTCTGACACTTTTAAGCGAAACTCCAGATATTTTGCGGTTTCATGGTCCAGCACTTCGGCTGGCACATCTACGCAATCCATATGATTTGCATCACATACAATAACACGCAAACCAAGAAAATTCCTAGCCGAGTCTTCCAAGGCTCCTTTGATTTGGTATGCGTAATTACTCATAACTATACTAATGCACAAATTCCAATATAAGAGCCCATTTACGAAAAATTGACAGGGTTGACAGGGTTGACAGGGTCTATTCCAGTTTACCCCCCGATGTAAACATATTTTTTTTAAAAGTTTTTTTAAAAAGAAGAATAAAGGGTGACTACCCTGTCAATCCTGTCAATCAAGGACTTACGAGCGATACCTCAACGAACAATCAAGGACTTACGAGCGATACTTAAGAAAAAAATTGACAGGGTTGACAGGGTACGATTTTTTACTGAGACAAAAACCTGCAAAATTCTAAAAAAAAATTTTAGAAATTGACTTTTTTTAAGAAACAGGGGGTGTATAAAAAACTTGAGCTTTGTGGGGCCCCCCACCTCGCACCCTCCCAGAGTGTCTTAAAAGGGGGATGCCTCTCAATCAAAATGCCCCTATGCACCACATTGGTGCATTAAGTGAGTGTCTGCTCACCTATTAGGTAAGTAAGCATTCACTCACATCGCGCAGTTGGACAATGCACCACATTGGTGCATAGGTGAAGTAAGCACTCACTCACTTAGGCAGACAGGCAGACAGACGATGCACCACATTGGTGCATTGGGGCGCGCACCATGTTGGTGCATTGGCAGACTGATAGATGAGCCTATGAGATGCGCGATCATCGTGGCATCGTGGCGCATCAACTCATCAACGATCGCTCAATGTGGCGCGATCTGATAAGCCTATGAGCCAATGCGCGCGCGAATGTAGGTGTGGCGATGTGGCGATATCAAAGCACAATATCGGAAAACACAATCCCCACGATCCCCACAATCTCCCACGATCTCCCACAATGCGCGATCCAATTAAATGCGCCATATTAGGGTATATCCCTATATAGATTAGTGAAATTTTGCTTTATTTGAGTTTAAGATCGTGAGTGATGGCATTGTGCCATCAATTACTTATTGAAAGGAATTACCATGAATTATCCAATAGTCACGATGCTTAAATACGATGGATTGATCCTCCAATATCTTAGGAATGGCGATCAACTCATGCTCATCAAAAAGCCTTATAAATCAATCAACTTGGAGGCATAACACCATGACAATCAATGCACCATTATTGCAGTATTGGAACTCAATCCTCCCTGACTCATCAGGATCAAAGGCAATCCAATTCAGATTACATTTAAAAGATCAATATTCCCCATCAGCAAGGCGCGATCGTCTTAATAATATGTATCGCACGATCCCATCATCTTTTGGCTCAACTCGCGCAGAAGTGAAAGCAACTCTTAAATTGATTGGCGCTAAATTGGCAGAGTTTAAGAGCGCTGGCGATGATGATGGCGCGATGGAATGGGTAAACACTTACCAGACTAAATGGCGCGATCATTTTGATAGTGCTGAGATTTTTGAGATGCTTTTCAATCGTTATTATTTTATATGCAACGATTGTAATGCACTTGAAGATCAGGATCGTGGAGGCACTTGCTATGATGACTATCAAGTGTGCGAATCATGCCTTAATGATGGATATCGTTGGAGCGATAATCGTGACACCTATATCACTCACGATGATTGGCATGAAGAAAATGATGACTATGAGGATGATGAGGAAGGCGATTCATTCATTGGCTCATATCACTCAAGCAAAAAGCAATTAGGCAAAATTCCATCATCATTCGATCACCATAAAAAGCCTATTTATTTAGGCTTAGAATTAGAGATGGAGATAAAAGATGACTATTCTAGGAATGATAAGGCAGAGCAGTTATTGGATGCTTTAGGTGTCGCGCAGATTGATGGCAAAAATTATCAATATGCTTTATGCGAAGGCGATGGATCATTGAATTATGGATTCGAGATGGTGACAGGATATACAGGCTTAGATACTCATGCCAAGCAACTCGAATTTTTTAAGACACCATTTAGAGGCGCAAAAAGCCATGACACTCGCACTTGTGGTCTTCATGTGCATATCTGCAAAAGTGATATGACTATGCTCCATTGTGCCAAAATGATCCTTTTTATCAATGAATCTGCCAATCAAAAATTGATCAGGGCAATAGCGCGCAGAGATGGACAACACTATGCCAAAATTCACAATAAAAAGGCATCTTATGAATGGCTCAAAAATGCAAAAGATGGCTCTAAAGCATCTAGGATTCAGAGATTAAATAGTGATCGCTATGAGGCATTGAATTTTCAAAATGAGAAAACCATTGAATTTAGGATTTTTAAGGGAACTCTGAAATATGAATCCATCATGGCATCCCTTGAGTTTACCTATGCGACATGGCACTTTTGCAGGGATACAGGCACGAATGATCTCACCATCGAGAAATTTTTAGAATTTATCTCGATGGCAGAGAATAAAAAGCACACTCGCTTTTTGCGCCAATATCTCAAGGAAAAGGGTTTTAATCTGCCAAAAATGGGGATTGTGAAAACCAATCCACGAATCGAAAATGCCTCCATTCAATCAATGGATCAACTCGCAACATTTGAAATTTAAAAAGGAAAATTTATCATGTGTTTATTAGTCACTCAGTCATCTACATCGCCAGTTTTATCTAATGATTGGCTCATGGATTTTTATTCATCAAATAGCGATGGTGTTGGTGTTATGAGCGCGATCAATGGCGATCTCATCATCCAAAAGATTTTGCCTAAATCTGCTCAAGATTTTATTGATTTTTATCATGCCAATATCAAAGGCAAAAATTGTGCTTTTCACTTACGAATGAAGACTCATGGCGATATTGATTTAGAGAATTGTCATCCCTATGAAGTATTGAATAAGGCAGATCATGGCATGGATTTATGGCTCATGCACAATGGCATTTTATCAACAGGCAATAAGGCAGATATCAGCAAGAGCGATACTTGGCACTACATTAGAGATTTTTTGAGGCCCATTTTAAGCAATAATCCTGATTATGCTTTCCATCCGTCTTTTGCTGAGATCATTGGAAAACATATCGGATCAACTAATAAATTCGTGCTAATGGATCACGATGGCAGGATCGCCACGATCAACCAATCTGCTGGGGTTTATTGGGCAGGATTATGGCTATCTAACACTTATGCTTGGAGCGCATCTAAGAGCGCGAGTGATGTGCCATGCCAAAGTGCTAAACAAGCAAAAGCACAAGCAAAAGAAAAGCCTCAAAAATATATCCCATTGGCATCGCATCCCCATGCTTACTATGATTCGCGAGTAGATGATTATTATGATGGCGAATATCGTGGAGCATCATCTTATCAATGGATTGATGGTGATGAGAATGATGGCTTTACCTATGATCAAAAATCATTTTTTGAGGATGATTTTTATTGTGCCATTGATGATCTTGAGCGCGCTCAACTCTATAAAGCATCAACACTATCATTCAGACAGGCTCAACGATTCGCCAATCAATTCGATCAGGCATCCTTTTTTGATATTGCCTATGCTTGTGTTGATGGTGAGATTGATGAGGATCATTTTTATAGGTGCATCCATGATTTTGCTTTTGCTAGAGAGTGTTTTCCTTTTCTCAATCGCCTCTCTGATCTGTCTTATGCCAATGATGGGGAGATCGCTTAATGACTGATACATCTCTAAAGTGCCCTATCTGCTCAAGGAATAAGCGATGGGGAAATAACATTATCTGCGCGAATTGTCGCTCATTTAATTAAGCATTAAAGCATCAAGCAAAAAAGGCGATCTCTAGGGATCGCCTTTTCTATTTGATCGCTTTGAGCCTCTCTGATACCAATCAGAGAGGCTTTTTGCTTATCTGCTCTTTCACAATTAGGCTTTATTAGAGGCTCACCATTGATTTTAAATTGATGCTGATATATCAGCATATCAAAAATAATTTAATGCTCTCAGAGCCTCTAAAAAGTGCCTTAAAATTGATGTGCCTATTTTTTAGGCACTTCAAGTTAAGTGAGTAAGCACTTACTATTTTAAATTGTGAGTGAGTGCTTACTTACATCAAAATTTTGCTATGTTGCCATGCAATATAGCAGGATAGGGGTGGGGTGTTTTAATCAATTTTTGAAACCCATCAAACTTTTGGCTCGCGAAGGGGTGGGGTGTTTCGATCCCATTTTCGAGTTGATCAAAATATTAGGGTAAATCCTAATATGGTAGTGTGTTTTTATTTGCGATACTGTGATTGTTGTTTACTAAAAAGGAGTTGTTATGACTGATATGGAAAAACTTAAACAGGCTCAAAGCCTACTATCTGATGTCTACCATAAGTATGGTGAGTTGTGGAGTTACGATAGTGTAGTGAGTAGAAATATGTCCGTAGCTGATAGCTGTATCATTGAGGCGATGGATTCTTTAGATCAATTTGTAAAGGAGATTGTATGAAATACAAAATCAATTTAGCTAGAACAGAATACTATTACCAAGTGGTTGAAGTCGATGCAGATACCGAAGAACAAGCCATTGACAAGGCATGGGATCAATCAGGTAAATGGTTGTTTGCAGATGCGGAAGAATTTACCAATGGGTGTGAAGTATGACACATAAGATTGAATTTAAGAACGTCAACGAGATGATTTTATGGCTTGTTGATAACAACATTGACAACATGAAGGTAGATTTAGTAATCCACTTGGAGAAATAATATGACTGAAGTTATTAAGATTGATCGTGACACTATGATTAGCCATTTAGTTGGATCGGACATGGATCACATAGCCATGATGTCTTTTGATGATTTGATGGAATGGCTTGAATACACTCTTACCAATGGCTTTAAAGGTTTAAAAGATCGCACCGATCAGGAATTGTTAGTGATGTATAAAAACTATGTTAGTGAAGATGACCAAGCCGAAGTTGTTATTGAAATGGAGAGTTGATATGAAATACCAATTTGATTTGTATACCAAGTTTACAGTCCGCGTTACCATTGAGGCTGATAGCAAAGAAGATGCTGAGGAAATGGTGTGGGATATGTATAACCAAGAGCTGTTAGATCCAATGGGTGCTAACGACATCGAAACCAATACAGAATATTTAGGAGAAGTGGTATGCAACAGTTAATTACGATATACGGCTTTTACAACGACACCAAAGAAAGCATTAAAAAGTTGTGCATGGTTGATAGTCGGATGAATCCACATCATAAGGATCATAATGCATTCATTAAAAGCCTTGAAAGCGATGATAGTGAGATTTTTTATTACTATGAACCTGATGAGCACATTTTGGGTGACAAGGGGGATTTTCATGTCTATAAATTTACGATTGAAGGAATCAAGCCATGAATGATTTTGATGGAGTTGATTTTCTAGGATTAGCCCTACTGATAGTAGTGTTATTGTTGTGGTCAATCGGTTGCACTACCATTGGCTTTTTGATTGCTAACTTTCTTTTTTAAAAAGGTTGAATTTCACAATGCGAAATGATATAATTGATGAACTAGGTGTAATTAACAAAACAATTGCAGAACTTGAGGCAGTTGCAAGAAAGCTAAAAGCTGAGTTGATTGCTAGGGGTGTGGGTGAGTATGAGGGGTTGGCGTTCTATGCGACAGTAACCCATTATGATCGAGCCACCATTAGCCCGACACTTGTTAGGCAGTATTCCAATGAGGATTTTGTGTCATTGGTCACAGAGATCAAACAAGTGGATTCGGTTAGTGTCAAACCCATAGAAAGGACTCTATGATCAGCTTTTTTGGATGTATCCTCAGTTTCTTAGCCTTTATGGGTCTATCCCATCAATTCAGTTTAGAGGGGTTGATGTGGTTTCTCATAGGGGTGGCGATGATAGGGCATAGGGTTGTTGGTTCGTTGTTAATTGCCGAAGGTAAAAAGGAGATCAACAACGATAAATAGGAGACGAGTTGAGCAATACCAACAACGACATAAAAACCGACTACATTCAAGGGTTATTCAAATACCCTCCTCTCAAAACAGAAGAAGAGCATCACCTTGCCAAGTTAATTGCGCAAGGTGATGAATCTGCACTCGAAAAATTAGTTACTCACAATCTGCCATTCGTTGTCCATTTAGTAAGTAGGATGACGGCATGGCATCATGGCAAGTTACCAATGGAAGATTTGATAGCCATTGGTAATGAGTGCCTACTTATTTCTGCAAAGCGATGGAAACCCATTGGCGATGCAGGATTCTCATCCTATGCTCGCTCCTTTATCGAAAAGGGGGTGCGTAGAGAGCTAGATAACACCTCCAATATGATCCGCTTGCCTGTCAATATCATGCAAGCCATCCGCAAGATGAGTTACAACGAGCGCGCCTTATCACAAAGCTTAGGCCGAGAGCCGACAGTAGCCGAATTGGCCGATGCGATGGATGTGACAATCGCGCGCATCTACCAATTAAAAGGCTACATCAACCGCGAGCCGATCTCATTGGATTTGATGAATAACGAAAAACATGCAGAAGAGAAGGAAGAATGATGGAATTTACCGCAGAACAAAAGAAAGCCTATGCCAGATACCAAAAAGCGATGGAAAACGCAGGGATCGGGCAGTATCGCCTTAAAACCAAAAAGGCATGGATACCCCAATCGGATTATTACTGTGTGGAGGTGACGGGTTTAAACCACCCTATGTATGCAATCAATGAGCCGTATCAGGAATATAAGGAGGCATTTTCAGCATGGTTAAAAGTAGCCCCTGAGCATACCAAAACAAGGATGTCCATGATTCGTGGAGATTATGACACCCAAGACAGTTGGGAGGAGAAAAACGCTCCCATTACTAGCATTATGGCTAAATTTGAAAAGGAATGATGATGGAAAACGGAAAAGCAATACCAGTAGATGTTTATGACAAAGACGGCAATTTACTTCGAATTGACTTTAACAACGAATTAGGAGACTTTTTAATCCAAGCAGTATGGGATGAGCGAGATGAGCAAACCAGTAAAAACAGGGAGTATTTTCGCAAGTGGGCATACACGATGGTAAAAAGACTAGGATTTGAGGTACCCAGCTAAAACAGGGGGTAGGGGTGGGGTGTTTTAATCCAATTTCGAAATCACTCAAACTTTTTGACAGGATTGACAGGGTTGACAGGGTCTATTCCACTTTATCCCAGATAAATCTATTTCTTTTTTAAAAAAATTTAAAAAAATATAAAATATACCCTGTCTACCCTGTCAACCCCGGATATTTTACTGTACTGTAGCTATCTGTAGCTAACTACACAGCTTCTGTAGCTATCTTTCAATATCGTGAGACGGGGTTGTGACAGGATTGACAGGGTACGAAATTTATTTTTAGCAATTTGCTAGCCAAACCAGAAATTTTGCATTATTATAGGTGGGAAATTAGAAAGGAAAGTAATGACAAAACCCGCCGCACTCCCAGTTCAGTTCAGTAATATTCCCGTAGAATTAAAGAAAATCCCACGTTGGGTGCTCTGGAAATTTGTAGAAGTAGGCGACGAGCACAACAAACGCTGGTCTAAACTGCCATTTCAGCACAATGGGCAGTATGCCTCCTCCACAGACCCAAACACATGGTCTGATTTTGTGACAGTAGAGCATGCCTACGAATCAAACCCAGACCAGTTCTCAGGCATCGGCTTCGTATTTACCACAGAGGACAATCTAGTAGGCATCGACTTAGATGACTGCTACGATGAAGAATTGGGCGGTTTCACAAATGCTGCAATGCAGCATATTGCAGATTCAGTCAACGGTTATATGGAGATCTCGCCATCAGGTACTGGGGTGAAGATTTTCACACGCACCGAGGCTAGCACATCCCACGTAGATCACGATAAAGGTTTTGAGTTTTATCCACAGGGGCGGTATTTTACGGTGACAGGACACCGGCTCTCTGGTTCGATTCCGGTAGATAGCCAAGATATCTCCGCGATCATCCCACAGCGCACGATCCAGCGCACTGGTGATGAGTTTGCGGACTACACACCGCCAGTTGAGGGCTACGACATCCATCGAGTAGAGACCGAGATCCTCGCTAAGTTAGACCCCGACATGCACTACGCACAGTGGCTTAAAGTGGGCGCTATTTTGCACCACCAGTTCCAAGGTGATATTGAGGCGTGTGAGGCATGGGATCGCTGGTCACAACAAAGCGAGAAATACACATCGTCTGGTGATTACTCTTGCGAGGCCAAGTGGAAGACATTTAAGGGATCTGGAGCCACCCTACGCTCACTCATATTTCAGATTGGTCAAAAGGAGCGCACGGATGCGCTAGCGAGAGGGGAGATTGTCCTTGATGCTGGTGCGATGAACCATGCGCGTACTTTTTTGGACTCGAAATACTCCTGCGAGGAGGGGTATGAGTTAGTGCACTACGCACAGGACTTTTACACCTATTGTGGCACTCACTACGAGATCATCGAAGAGGCCACCATTCGCTCTGAATTGTACACCCTGCTGGACAAATGCAAAAAGCCATCCAAGGGTGGGGCACTTGCGCCCTTCAACCCGAGCCCAGCTAGTGTATCCGCTGCGATGGATGCGACAAAGTCGATTGTGCACTTGCCAAACCACGCGCACACCAAACCACCGATCTGGTTAGAGTCCTATCGTGCCAACAAGCCCGATGCCTCTAAATTGATCTCACTTAAAAACGGATTGTTTCATTTAGAAGATCAGACATTGCTACCACACTCACTCGGTTTGTACACACAAAATTCGTTGCCGTTTGAGTACGACCAACAAGCACAGTGCCCTACGTGGCACCAGTTCTTAGAGTCTATTTGGGGTGATGATCAGGAGTCGATTGACTGCTTACAAGAGATGTTTGGTTACATTTTGTCAGGCGATACTCGCCAGCAGAAATTCTTCAACATCATTGGCCCACGTCGTTCCGGTAAGGGAACGATTAACAAGGTGCTAGTTGCCCTCCTAGGTCAACACAACACAGTAGCACCAGAATTAGGAGAACTCTGTGATACTTTTGGTCTGCAACCTTGGCTTGGCAAGCTCCTTGCTTCTTTTACTGATGCTCGGGCCCCTGAACGCAATCGTTCTGCTGTTGTGTCTCAGCTTCTTCGTATTGTGGGCGGTGACACTATCACTGTTAATCGTAAGAATAAAGAGGCATGGAACGGCTATCTTCCTACACGGATAGTGATCTACTCCAACGAGGTGTTGCAGTTGACAGAGAACAGTAATGCGCTCACTGGTCGTATGGTGGTGCTTAAAATGACACGTTCGTTCTTTGACAAGGAAGATGCAGACCTTGCGCACAAATTGGAAAAAGAGCTGTCTGGTATTTTCAACTGGGCGATGGATGGACTCAAACGCAGGATTGCGCGCGGTGGTCACTTCTTACAACCACAGTCAGGCAAAGAGTTGCTTAAACTGATGGCTGAGTTGGGTAATCCAATCCAAAGCTTTGTGGAAGATGCGTTGATCTTTGACCCAGAAGGCACTGCACCAAAAGATGATGTGTTTGCTTGCTATCGTCACTGGGCGCTTAAAAAATCAATGAGCCCCGGAACAGAGTTGGCATTTAAACGTCGATTCTTAGCTGCGACTCAAGAATATCGCGTTGAGTCTGGTGAGGATAGAACCAAAGGCAATCGCATCCATATCTATCGCGGCATACGCTTAAATGAAAAGGCACAAAAGCATATTGACAACAACATTTCGTTTGATGAAGAGGTATTTTGATGTTTAATTCGGCACAAGAGTTTAGACAATGGTGGATCAAGAACGGCAGGCCCATCAAGCCGCCGTTCAAAAACGCCATCCATACAACAGACATCGCCTACGCGCTGTGTTTGTTTAGGAAATTAAACTGTCAGGTGGAGCTGTACATTTGCAAACCGAACACCGAAAGCCCAGTGCATAGACATCCGGGGGTGCAGTCCATCTCGGTGTATTTGACAGGCAATTTGTGTTTTGCTGGCGAAGATGGTATGTTTAAAGATGTGAGTGAATTCCAAACACCCACAGAGGAAGGCACACACCGCTTACTTGGCACATCTATCGAGGCAAATGATGGCAAACCCCATGCACTAAGAGTGGGACCAGAGGGCGGCGCATTTTTAATATTTGAGCGTTGGGATAATGGCGATCCAGTTTCTGTTACAATGAACTGGGAAGGCGAATTGGTCGGTGAAAAACACGCCATAACGAAAGGTGATTATGTGGCAAACAGTTGAAGAGTTTAGAGATTGGTATTGCGCTGCAGGTATGCCAATTCGTCCTCCATTTTTAAACCCTGTGTTTCATACAGATAACGCAATGTCTTTGTGTTTATTTCGCAAAGGTAAGTTTCAAGTAGAGCTGTATATTGCTGAACCAAACAGCACATCGCCTCCTCATACACATCCGGGGGTAGAGTCTGCATTCGTGTATTTGACCGGTAATATTCAGTTTAACCTTGAAGGCAGGGATAACCCAGACGTACAACAGTGGCAAAAACCTCAGCAAGACGGCACACACATGCTGTTTAAATCAAGAGTCAGTTCGCCAGATGGTATACCGCATTGGTTAGGCATTGGGCCCGAAGGTGGCGCGTTTCTATCGTTTGAGTATTGGAAAGACAAAGAGCCTGTGTCTGTGACAGTGAACTGGGATGGTGAGTTGGTAGGCGACGAACACGCTAAGACTTTACAAAGCGCGAATGAAAAACTTTAGATTCAGAAAGATAATCAAGCGCAACAACTTCACCAAAATCTTTGGTGGTATTGGCCAGCGTCGGTTTGTTTCTGCGTATATCAAACGCGGTAGAATGGAGCGCATTTTAGAGCGCCTGTGTTTTAACAAAACACCACGCACCAAGATGCAAAAGACTCGCCGCGCCCACCAAGGTTGGCGTAACAAAACATTTGGTAGTATGCAGGCGATCAAAATTAGATTAAAATACGGTAGGCGCAAACCAACAGGAAACTTTAGACGATGAGATTTTGGGTATATGATGGCGACTATCTGTTACGTCGATTTGCACGTTTGGAAGAGGCACAGCACTTTTGCAAATATACTAACTTTTTAATTGTTAAAAAGCCACGCGAAGTAAAGCGTGTTGACTTATCACAGTTTGAGGAGGCTTTATTTTGAAAGATAGAGATGGTGGAAAAGGTGATAGCCGTCGCCCATTAAATGTTCCAAAAGAGCAATTCGAGTCAAACTGGGATCGCATATTTAAAAAGATACCAACATTAGAAGAGTTGGAAGAGCAAAGAGAAGAGGCGCTACAAAATGAACGCAAATGAACTAGCTGATGCACTTCAGGAAACCGAACCGTACTACTCAACGGACTATAAGTTATTTGACCAAGCAGCAACCATGCTACGCCAGCAACAAGCTGAAATTGATACCTATAAGTTACAAAATAGCAATCAAATTGATACCCATAGGTATGAACCAGTAGCGTGGATGATGGAAAACCCTCAAAATACGAGTGCATATTTGACTTTTGAAAAACCCACAAGAGAAATGAAAATTAGTCATCAAGCTATCCCACTCTACACCCATCCCAGCAAAGACCTAACAGATGAGGAAATAATTGAAGTTTGGTGTAGAATGGAAACTGACACAGGCGAACAAAACATTGCGTTTGCTAGAGCAATACTAAGAAAGGCACAAGAGAAATGAATGCAAAACAAATAGCTGATGAATTGGAAAACATTTATTGGATACAGGGCGATGGAAAAGGCAAACCATTTCAGCAATATGCAGACTTTGTACGCCAGCAACAAGCTGAAATTGAGGCGTTGAAATCAAAGACACTAACAGATGAGGAAATACTACAAGAGGCTTGGTATATATTGGCTACCAAATGGCAAAGAAAGGCACAAGAGAAATGACTGACGGACAACTTGTAGGTTTAATTAGTTTTATTTCTTTTTGGATTGGTTTTGTTTTTGGTTGGTTAAATAGAAAGGCACAAGAGAAATGAAAGCAAATGAATATCAAGTAGCGGGATCGCATTACGCTGACAATTCTATTCAGCCTTGGGATTACATCATTGCAAACGGATTGGGCTATCTAGAGGGAAACATTATTAAGTACACCACTAGATGGCGCAGAAAGGGCGGGATAGAAGACCTTAAAAAGGTTATTCATTACGCAGAGAAGTTGATCGAAGTAGAGGAAATACGCAAACTTAAACAGGAGCATGACAAATGATAGGCGAGGCTTTAGTAAAACCAACTCCGTTGGATAACGATGTAGCTGTTGTAAAAATACTACAGTTAATGGGGCAATTGAGTATCCGTGATATTGAGTATGTTTTAAGGGTTACGGCTCAGGTATACCAAAAGGTTGCATGAATTATTTGAGCGTCTGTAGCGGGATTGAAGCCGCTACGGTAGGTTGGCATCACCTAGGGTGGAAGGCGGTCGCATACAGCGAAATAGACCCCTTCCCAAGCCAAGTTTTGGCACATCATTACCCTGACATTCCCAATCTTGGGGATATGACTAAATATAAGGAATGGAATCTTGAATCAATTGGACTTTTGGTCGGAGGAACTCCCTGCCAATCATTTAGCGTGGCGGGACTTCGTAAGGGACTTGACGACCCAAGAGGTAACCTTGCTCTTACCTATGTTGGAATTCTTGATAAGTTTAAACCACGATGGTTCATCTGGGAAAACGTCAGCGGTGTCCTCAGTTCAAACAGAGGAAGGGATTTTGGTTCCTTTCTTGGGGCGGTGGCAGAATGCGGGTATGGGTGGGCGTACAGGGTGCTTGACGCTCAGTACTTCAGAGGAACCCCACAACGGAGAAGACGTGTCTTTGTTGTCGGATATCTTGGAAACTGGAGACCTCCCGCCTCGGTACTCTTTGTCCCCGCTTGCTTGTCAGGGGATACTTCGAAGGGCAGAAAGAAGGAAGAAGATACTCCCGCCTTTACTCCAAGCAGTTTTGGAAGCTACGGTGAGGGAGTGGGGACTGTCCGTGCCAGCGGAGGAGATCTCGGAGGAGGATCCGAAACTCTTGTAATACCAATTAACGATAAAGCCACCCGATACAAAGGCGGTGGTGTCACAAGAAATGCAGATGGTTCGGGTAATGGTTTGGGTATTGGAAAGGTAGGAGATCCTAGCCCAACATTAACACGAGGAGATAAACACGCAGTATTTAACGGTTTAAACGTTAGAAGGTTGACACCGATTGAATGCGAGCGTTTACAGGGCTTTCCTGATAACTACACCAACATACCTTGGAGAGGTAAAATGGAATCTCCCGATGGCATTAGGTATAAAGCTATTGGCAACTCAATGGCAGTACCAGTTATGCGCTGGATAGGCGAGAGAATCCATCAATATGAACAAACATGAAAAACAACTATATTCATCTTTATCCGACTTGGGATGTATATTGTGCTGGCACAACGGCTACGAGGGGTCGCCCGCAGAAATACACCATATTCGCAGAGGTGGTAAGCGAAGCCTTGCGCCTGTTATCCCACTCTGCCCCGAACACCACCGTGGAAATTCGGGCATTCACGGACTTGGACGCAAAGGATTTGAACGGAAGTACGGCATATCTGAGGAGACCCTTCTCCAGATGTGCAACGACATCTTTGACCTCAGAGGCAAAACAGAGTGCAAACAATCCTATAAAGATAGTCCGTAAGCCGAAGCAAATTTTACGCCCTGTTCCGCAATCCGATTGTATTGCTGGGTAAGCTTGTTAATCATATCTCTGCGTTGCTCAGGGGACATCTGCTGATTATCTTGAATCATTGCAATCTGTTTACGTATGGCGGTCATATTTGTGCCAATTCTACGTAACTGAGGTGCGGCTTGATTCTTCATCATGTTTTCTTTGTCAGATAAAAACTCTTTAAGTTCTTCGGGTTTGCCTTGTGCTTTTAACTGCGATACTGCTTGCGCTACTTCATTAGCGTTTTGCTCTAGGCTATAGAAGTCTGCTACTGCCCGATCAGAATTAGGATCTGTTAGGAAAGACTTGAAGAAAGGTTGTTTAGCAAGGTTAACATCTGGAGGAGTTTTACCTTCAGCAAAGTACAAACTCTTATCTGCTATTGCCACACCCAATGTTCCCAGTTCAGCAAAATAACCTTGGAAGAGATTATCAATCTTAGCTGGCGATAGACCTGCCTTGCCCAAGCCCATTTGACTTAAAGCTTTAGATAGTTCGCTGGCATTACGTCCACGCATTTCGACTGGTAGATGTTGGTCGCCCGCACTCTCAATGGTGTTGCCAGTAAAGAACGAGTAGTTTGTTACATCTTCCAATACAGGTTTAAACAACTGTGGAATATACACACCGCTGCCCGGTAAGTTTTGAATCAATCCATCACGGTATGCTTGCAACATTTGATGACCAGTTTGATTACCAGCTAAAGTATTTACTAATCCCTCTGGGATAGTTTTAAACAGGAATCCAACCTCAAACGGTGTAGGCACTTTGATAAAGCCTTCGCCAGTAGGATTCTTAATTAACCAGTTGTTGTCTCTAACATAAGAAGGTAGCTTCTTGTAGTCATCGTCTTGGCTCATCATCATTGCGTAGATAGAGCACATAAAGAACATCATCGTTGCACGGTTAACGAATAAACGTTTAGCTTCTTCCCGCTCTTCAACGCCTAAGCCTTTGCCTGTATAGGCACGATAGAGTGTATCCAAGCTATTAATAGAAGCGGAAAGGAACGGAACCATATGGCGCAATTGATTTAACAGCTTACCGTTACCGTGAATATTAAAGTTAATAGATTCACGGGCTTTCATCACAGCGTAATCAGTCGCTTGTTCCTCGTTTAAACCACGAGCCAGAGCTTTTGCCTTCTGGTCGTCAAAAATTGCTACCCGGGTCGCAGCGTCAGAAGCTTCGTGAATAGCGTGTAAACGGTGCATCATTTCGCCAAACTTAGATCTGTCTGCAAGTTCCATGCCAGCTTCTTTGAGATAGCTATGCAGATCAAGAGTGGTATCCATTTGACCGATCACACCACGAGCGGCAAGTATTCTAGCGCTCTCAGAATCTTTTCTAAGGATGTCAACAAATCGACCCATAGAATGGAGTGGAGTAACGATACCGCTATTGGTAACCATTGTTGCGTGGATTGGATCTTTGATAAGCTGACGGATCCAGAACATTGGGTTTAACAAAGCACCAGCACGGAGGAATCGGTTAGCGCCTGAGAATAACTTCATGATTGGAGTTAACTCATAGTGGAACGATTCAAAAGCGGCTAGGTCATTCTTATTCTTAACGATAACGTGTACTACTCCATCCTTGTCTGCATATGGATTGGTGTAGTCTTTATAGCGTAAGTTGATGTCTTTGTTCTTTGGATTAGCAACAAGCTGACCAGTTTTTGGATTAACAATCGTGGCGATATGTGCGTTATCAAAGAAGTTCAATTGCTCTGTTGAAATTTTACGTACATTATTCTGATAAGCTGCCGCAATCATCGAGGCGGTTTGCTTCTCTACGTTTTCCCAAATATTGGTGATCTTGGTAGAGCCTTTTAACTTGTGCAATTTAGCAACAGATTTAGTACCGCTAGATACAAAGCTTAGTGTGTCCGCCTTCATATCTTCTAGGTCAGCATCTGACATTGCTAGAGATACATAGAATTTCTTCTTTCTAAATGCATCAGCCATATCCTTGGTTAACATACCAAGCTTTTCCCACAAGTCAATCAGGGCGGTATTATTGGTCTTCCAAATAGCAAATACATCTTTAATTACGGGATGATTCTGTAGCTGTTGATTAGCCCATCTAATATGGTCTTGAGTGACTTCTAGCTCTCTATTGCGATGCTTCTTAGGATTAGGCTGTACTGCGTTATAGGCGGCATCTTCTTGCATGATCTCTTCACCACGCTTGATACGAGCCACCTCGCCTACGAGTTCCATACCAGTATATCCAGCCACCGCACCATCCAATTGTTTGGCGATAATACGGCTATTGGCTAACGCATTTTGCGCATCTAATTTAGTACCGATTGTGCCGTCCCTATGGAGCATAGGTAGACCGCCTTGGAGGATATTATGAATGACGTTGGTGACTTGAGCGTATGCATTTCGCAATAGGTCTGCACGTAACTGACCTTTTTGGTCATAGGTATCCATACTGGCTAGGCGGTTAGCCAAACCTGAGTTGGGGTTTACCCATTCTGCACGTAGCTTCTCAAGATAGCTTTCATCATGGAAGTCATCCCACATACCTTTGATGGTATCTTGCATCTGTTTACCACCGCTAACTTGTGGAGTTACTGTGGTTAAACGTTTAGGGTTTGCATTGATAGAAAAGCGCTTCATTGGAACCGATTCATTTCCAAGCTCAATTCCATTGTCAGCGGTAAATGCCATTCCTGATTGATCAAAAACACCATCATATCCAAGCGCTTTTGCAGACATTGCTAATCCATCTGAAAATTCTCCAGCACCAGCAACATAGTAACGTTTTACATTTTTACCATTTGTATGCGCTCTATATGCAGCGCTGTATGGTGAATCACCTTCACTAACTTGCTTGTAATCTGGCAAACCTAAAACTTTATTTAGTTTATCTGCTTCTGCTTGAGAAAGTTTATGGTTCCAAATATTTAATAATTTGTAATCTCTATCGGTAATTGTAGAAAATGCTTTTCCTAAATCTCTTGATATGCCATTTTCAATGTCGTATCTTGCTTTTAAAGTATCAACAGCAGATTTAGCATGACCTTCTGCTAGATCTTTATCTCCAAACCAAATTAAATCACCTTCATAGAGATTGCCACCGCCAGATTTTTGTTTAACTTGAGATGGTACTAATAATTTCTTTCCAGCTTTTTCAATTTCTTCGGCTCTTGTTTTATGAGCGCCATGGAATATTTCGGTTCCAGCCTTGAGTGTGTAGTTGCCAGTCTTTGGCAAATCACTCATTTTAAATTGACGTAATGAATACCTAATTTTTTTGGATTCTTTGGTTGGTGCTTTATTAAATGCTGATTTAACTTGGCTAGGGTCATAGACTGCTAGATTTTTATTCCCGCCCTCTCTTACATAAAACCCATCAAAACCAGCTTGTTTAATTGCTTGTTGTGTTTGTTTATCTTCAATTGTTTCCCAGCTTCCATTTTTAATTGCTCCTCTTATTCCGCTCATCGAATAAGCACCAGCAATTATTTTTTCAAGCTCGTTATAAACTTTTTCAACTTGTTCTGAATTTTCATAATCAAATGGGTTTTTTGAATAGACATACGCTGGAATGATGTTTGCACGGCTGGGCAAATTATTTCTAATATACTCATCCAAATTATCTTGTATTGCACTTGGTATTCTCTTTTCTCCAGAAACCATTGCATCAATATTGCCCAATAACTCTTTTCTTAATGCAGGAGCCAATACTTCTCTAAGGCTTAAAACTTTTTTAAGTAATTCTTTCTTACCCTCTGCATCTAAATTTTTCCATGTATCTTTTACCATGTAATCTTCGCTTGAATCTGTAAAACTTTCAGCGAAACGTGGATCATCAGTAAAGAAAATAGCATTAGCTTGCTTAGGTTTGAACTCTTCAATGTCCTGTGCAGTACCGTGATACATTATTTTGGGTGTGCCATCTGCATTAACAATCTTTGAAGCGCCTTCTGGACGATTCATAAAGGCACGCACCTCTGGAGTATTAGGAGCTTTTAACGAAAATTTACCGCCAGTAATTGGAATAACTTTAGGCGCAATTTTACCTTGGTCTTTAATGACGGCAGTATCGCCATCACGGGTTTTATCGTAATCAATAAAGAATCCGTTAGTTTCTTTTGCCGCAGTATTGGATTTAAGGGTAGCCGCCTTGTTAGTCAAGCCGACAATCATTCCCTTGCCATCTTCTCGCTTTGGATCTAAGAAGCGAGCATCGTAGTTATCGCCATTCCAAACTTGATAGACTTTTCCTGATGCTTCATCTTTAACAAAGCTTGGCATATCGGTCTTGCTTGTAAACGCCATTGCAACGTTATCACCGTTGTCCAAGCGTCTCATCATCTTGTCCCAGTTTTGATCTCTGTTAACAACCTTCTCGCCATTAACAATTTGAGATGCGCCAGTAGAGCTATATGTTAGGTGATGATTTGGCGCAACAGTAGCGCTATCCAACTTGGTATAGTCATAGAACATACTATTTGGATGTGCGTCTATGATTGGCTTTAAAAACTTAGGCGGTACATCAGATGTAACGTTTAAACGAATAGCAGATTGATAGTCGTTTTTAGCTGCCCATTTTTCAAATTTGCTAATCTCATCATGCAACAAGATAGCAAATTCTTCTGGGTGTACCATCATTGCTTCTGTTTTTAAATACTGGGAAAGGCGAGGACCTGCACGGAAAGAAGTTTTTTCCAATGTCTTAGCTACTTCACCTGATGCCATACCGCCATACATCATATTGTTTCCTGATGTATCGCCAAGGCATAGACCTTCGCAAATAGCGCTATTTGGGCAACTACTTACCTTATCGTTTAGCTTTTGAGCAGAAGCCAATCCAAGACCTTGAGAAGCTACGCTCTTACCATCGTAAGTTAAACCGTAGTCACCAACACGAGTCTTTTCTAGCTTGCCGTTTTCACCCAAAAGCTTACCAACGTTGTGATCACGCTTTAGGATTTGTTTAATTTCTCTTAAACGAATTTTTTGTTCAGCGGGAGATAGGTCTAGATAATCTTGAATGCCCTTAGCAAAAGACTTGCCTAGTTCAGTATATTTAGTGGCGGCTTCAATAGGCTTATTGCGCTCTGCATACATAGCCCATAGACGCATCTTCTTGTTAAAGTAATCGCCTTCTTTGATAGGGATAAAGAAGTCCTTGCGACCATCATCGTATTCTTGATCAATATGCAATAGATTTGGATCAACCTCTACACGCACAACGCTACCATCAGTTCGTTGTGGCATATTACCCATACCGCCAATCGTTTTCCAACCGCTAGATTCATTGGTTAAATAGATACGAGATTGGTCTTTATCTTGGGCAATAAGTCGCTTTTCGTTGTTGACACGTCTAGCGTTTTCTGCGGTAGTAGGGTGATACAAAGTAACTGTACCGTTTTTATTTAAGGGTAAACCCGTACTTGGGTCTTCACCGTGTTTGCCTTCCAGTTTTAAAG
>Ga0208257_1000012_pt1 | contig 99450 bp, 168 predicted proteins | sample CryBogCBH10Sep07_FD_184610 | JGI IMG/M metagenome (GOLD analysis project Ga0208257, IMG submission 184610) | Freshwater microbial communities from Crystal Bog, Wisconsin, USA - CBH10Sep07 (SPAdes) | ecosystem: Environmental > Aquatic > Freshwater > Lake | place: Crystal Bog, Wisconsin, USA... | reverse complement strand
GGGCTGGGTCTAACTCTTGTTCTGGGGCAGAGAAGTACGAGGTAGGAGAACCCTGTAAGTGTATGGGTTGAGCCGTGCTTCCTAGTGACCTAAACATGACACTAGTTTAGAGGTAATTACTCTTGAGAGGGCGTTATCCCGCGTTCATTTAGAGCATTTAATAACTTACTTTTCAACTCTCCTGACTCATCTGCAGGGGTCAGTTTCGCTACTACGATGTTGGCAATTCGGTCTGCAAGAAGTTGGGTTTCGATGTTTTGAACCAGCTCTTTACTGGATACAAACATGTCATATCGGCTTGCCTGACGTTCTACTTCCTCGTCAACTGGGGCTGGGTGAGTCTGAAGGGTTCCATCTGGCAGTGCAACCACTGTGTAGGCAAATAAAACTTTCTTGTTCTCAGTCATCGTAATCCTCCCATTAGTTTCTGTTTTCGTTGTGCTACTCCGATTGCTACTGGACAAAAATCACACAAGTAAGTTTTGGGGCCCGCTTCATCTTGATAACGGCCTAATCCTTCTGCTTTACGTTCTTTTACTGTTTTAGGAATCAACATACGTTCTTTTGAGTGCCAATCAGAGCAACCTTCTTTTGGCTTATTGTGACGACGATAGCACTCCATAGCATCTTCCATGAAGGTAGAACGAGAGTCGTAGAAACTATCATCAATCTCTGCAAGACCAGCGGAACCTCCACCTTTAATTTGGCGGATAATTTCTTTTCTAGACTCAGTTTTCGCCCAAACTTTCAAAGGCAATGAGAATAGTTTACCTTTGTGTGGCTCTCCTGATGGAAATACGTGGGGTTCACAAGCAATAGCGAGTAAGAAGTCTTGTTCAGGCTCGCCTTCAAAAGGCGGCAATTCTTCCAACGTCTGACAAACAAGACAAAATAACAACCTAAAGGTGGGTTCATTGGCGGTAGCCTGTTTTTGCCCAATAATGGGGACATTACTCATTTAGTGCTCCTTGTAGTAGTCCGATTATCTTAGCAGATTAAGAGTTCCAGAGTGCCTGCTCTTTAGCGTTGTCATGTCCATCTGTGAAGTGGTCTAGAGCGCCTCGAACGATGCTCTGATGGCGTGAAGTAGTTGAGGAGTGCTTAGTATTTGGGACTGCCCATTCTCCTGTGCGACGGTCATGCCATGCGATAGGAGTGTCGTAGGACTTAACAGTGTACGAAACATCTGCTTTACGATAATTCTCTGCATCTTCTGGAATCATTCGTCCTGTACCAGAGGAACCTTCATGTCCCGAAAGGGCTGAGGCTTCAAAAGGACGGCGACCACGAATTTCGGCGCCTGCTCCTGCACGATTAGTCTTTTTAACTTTAGCCATAAGGATTTATCTTCTTTCCCTGTTCATTTTCAGCCCAGGAATGTTTTCCTGTTGCATCACGATGGTTGCGTATTGCACGTCTCATTGCTGAACGTCCTTGATTACTGCTTAAATCATGGCGATAAATACGGGTGTTATCCGTTCCTACTTCACCATTAGTAACGTAGTACTTGGTGCGGGCATTAGCACGGTCTGGAACTGGATTAGCCATGATTACTTACCTGGATTAACCTTGTTTGGATATTCAGAAGTAATAAAACCATAACCCCAGAATGGATTGAGTGACTGGCGATTAGCCATCGTCTCCTCATTTCCTTGACCAGGAACGACTTCTGTATGAGGACGTGCCTTGCGATACTTGCCGTCTGTAGCACCTGCTGAGAGTGATGCGTTCATTGAGCGAGTTGAGTTAACTGCCACTCTATTCTCCTTGCCTTGTAGAGCCGAATCGTTTGATATCGGCTGCCTGCTGGCTCTTCTTGCGATAAGCAGCAGCATCTAAACCTGCCTTAATTCTGTCACCTGATGCTTGTTTTGCCAACGTAAACGCTTTGGCAGAATCAGGATGTTCAGGATTCATCACAGCATTATGGGCAATTTTTAGAATCCCACCTAGGCTCTTGTCATATCCTGAGATGTGAGCATGGACTTCATTGAAGTTCTGGTGGTGGGTATGGAACTCAGACGTTCCAAACGTCTTTTGCATACGACCTAAGTGTGTCCATGCCTGACCTGTCTGGTTTACTAGACGAGAGTGGTCTTCTGGATTAGAAGTGGCAAATCCTTGCATAACATGCGTACTAGCAGATAAGACTGGACGAACTTTTTCTGGCTCTGGCATAACAGTCGGCAGGACAGTTGTGCGAGCTGCTTTAGCTGCCTCTGCTTGGTTTTCAGGAGTAACACGTACTACTTGTCCGTCAATATTTGCTGCTTCACCTTGCCTAGGAACACGTACTTTTCCAGTTGTTGGGTCAATCTTTTTACCAGACTTAGTGGTCTTTCCTACTTTGGTTTGACGAGCAGGCTTTATACCTGTAGACGCAGCAACTACGCCTCGATTTAATTCGGAGGTTTTTGCAGGACGCAAACCTTGTTGGCGCAACTTTTTCCCTGGAGTTACCAATGGTCCTGGCAGTTGAACTTTAGGCGCTGCAGAAGGTCCTTTGTCTTCTTCACCAGCAATTAGGGCATTTACTTTATCTACTTTAGTAAATGGAGTATCGTCCGCAATTTCTTCTTTTCTTTTTGCTTTTACTTTTGCTTGCAATTCTTTGTCATAAGATTTCTTAGCAGCCATACTCATGCCCTCTCAATCTTGTTTGCCATTGGAAGATAAGGTTTTGGGTTTCGTGGCTTTCCTGGAGCACGAAGCCCTCCTGTTGAACCGCCTTTAGGAGGCTGTCCTCCAGTGTGCTTATCATGACCCTGACGACGTTCGGTAAAGTTACGTTTCACGTACTCGTGGCCAATATGGTTGAACTCGCTCATGCCATCTTTCCTTTGACTCGTGCAACTTTCATCTGCGTTACGCAGCTAAAACAATGCCCGTTATTGCTGAGAAATTCAATAGGGTTCATTACTACACCGCAAGTTGGGCATGGGTGAGAACCGTTGTAACGCATAGCGTTTTCGGCAATTTGCTTTGCTTGCCACTCTAGTGGCTCTGCTCCATCACCATAGTTACCTGACATCGCCTGCCGCCTTTGTGTTGTGTTGCATCGTCATCGCACGGTTAGGTACAACGGATGGATTCTTTAAGTTTGAGTGCTGTTTTTGGCTCAACATAAACGCACGATATGGGGCGCGAACATAGCTTCTCTGAACTGCTTTTAGGGCTTTCATCATTAGTTGGACCCCAAATCATTTCTAGATGAACCGCTAAATCCTGCAGGGCTTCCTGAATACCAGGAAACACGAGGCTCAACATAGTTACGGTCAACACTCACAATGTCTTCGATACCAGGTTGAGCACGGTCTCCGTAACCGAAACGGTCTGGAAACAAACGAATCTGAGGTAATGGTGGACGAACCATTGCTTGGATATCCGCACCTGGAACAGTCATAATCATCAGTGCTTGAGAGGTTAGACGCTCCATATTGGAGGCCCATGGACCGTTATAAGAATAACGTTTTGCAACTTGGTCGGGTACTACTGGAGCACGCCAGGACTTTGTGTAATCGTAATTACCATCAAACTTTTGCGCCATTGTTACCTCCAGGCGGGCTTTAGGTAAGCAAGCATGGCTTGACGACGTTGGTTAATCTGACCTGGCTCTTCTGCCATCATGTTGGACTTACCGTCGTTAACGAGGTGTGGAGCAGGAGTCAACTGAACCTGTGGCGCATTACGTTCAGACATGTAGGTTGTTACACCTTCTGTGCGAACACGCTGGGCCTTCATTTGACGGGCAATACCCATATCTGCGTTAAACTCTTGAGGCCAGAAGTACATGGATGGCTCAATGCGCTCACCCTTATGTACACCACGTTGGTAGGCTTTTTGGTTTACACGATTCTTAATTGAATCGAGAAGGCGGTCATCTCTCCTTGACCGAATGGTTCCGAGGTAGCCGTCAAGGATATTCCGCGCTAGGGACTCTTCCTACGCCGATGCGTAGTTGGTCCATAGTGTCCCGCGCTACTGGGGTTCCTGCGCCACCTTGGTTGTTGTATCCAGCAAATCCGTTACCACCTAGTGATTGCCAGTTCTGTGACGCTGAAAAATTATTGGCTGCTCCAGCCATCACATCACCTCAATCTCTACTCGGTTACGGCGGGTTGCTGTGCGTATGTTGTGGCAATTGGCGCAAACCACTTCACACTTTGCTATCTCTTCCCACAGTGTTTCACGACTGCGGTTCCCGATTTCTTCCCCGATATTGAACTTTTTCTCAGTACCAGGAAGATGGTCAAATTCTAATGCTGCAGGGTGCCCTTTGTACCCACAATCTGCACATCCCTTTTCCATTTGATAATCGTGGATTTCTTTAGTCTTTTGCTCTACTAAAGGTCGAGTGTACTTTACATAAAGGCAACGATTACACATCGAATGCTTAGTTTTACAATCAGACCGTTGCTTGAACTTATCAAGAGGCAACTCTTGGTTACAAGAGGTGCATGTCTTCATTAGACACCTCTATTTCGACGGTTCTTCGCAATTTTACCTAATACTTCTCCGTATGTCACAGGGACTTGTGCGCCATTTTTATTTCGACGTGTTGCTCCACGACTGATATGGCGAGTCTCTGCTGCTTCAGCCTGATTTGCTCTTGGACTGACCCGTTCTGCAACACTGGTTTCGTTTGCACTACCCTTAAACTCTGGGTCAGACTCAACACCTGGAAGGTCACGACCAAAGTAAACATTGCCACCTTCTGGACGACGGGTGTCTGTTCCACCTAAATCGTAACCAGCAATTTGTTTATTATCGGTTCCAGCATTACGAGCCTCATTAAGATTTGTGTACTTTTTGCTTTTATCTTGATAAATAACGTTGCTCTCTTTCCATCCTCCATGAGCGATTTTTTCATCAGCAGACGGCAGATAAGTATTAAAGTAATTTTTTGCTTGCGTAGGAGTTAATGGAGGAGTAGATGTTTTTTCGGAACCAGCCTCTGAAACCATAACTCCAGGACCAGTTACTTTAGACTTGTCTCTAAAAGTACGACTAGCACCTTGATTAGTATTTACAAGGTGTGCAAAGGCTGCATGGCTTAATACTTCTTTACTCATCTATGCCTACTAAACCAATATTTCCATACTCATCTGCGTCGTAAACAAGACGTGCATTTTGAGGCAAGTCTAACTCTGTTTCTACAACTAATTTAACAATGTCTCCATCAGAAATTATTGCTTTTAAAACCATTTCTTGTGGCAAATCTAAAAGGAACTCTACTTTTGACATCTCAGTAGTTAAAATTGCTTTGCTCATTTTCCAAACGCCCTTTCGTGTGCGACCTTCGCTTGTTGCGCTGCTTGAGTAAACGCAGAACGACGACCTATTGGTGTAATCAGTTGGGCTGATGGTAACGTAACAATCTTCTGCGGAGCAAAAGCGCCAGGGTTACTGCCAAAATTTAATGCGCTGTTTTGTCCTCTAGTCTCAGTTGCCATAGCGGGACGAGCCAGTGGACTAAACATGGAGTAGTGACTACGAAAGGCTGCCTCTTCTCCGTGAGGGTCAAATCCCCGACCAGTAGCAGCATGTCCAAAGAAATCGTGAACAGCGCGAAACATATCGTTCTCATCATTAGTAAAGAATGGATGTCCACCTGTTTGTGCTGTTGATAGAACACTGAACTTACCTGAGTTAGCATCAGCCATCATGTCTCTTGCACGTTTATAAGGGTCAGTAGAAGTGACAGTTACGTCAACTCCTAATCCACCTCTTGACTTAGGACGAGTCAAGTAATCATATTGGTGTTTAGTTTCTTCTGCCATTGCTCTAAAATGAGGAATAGCAGACTTATCAAATTCAGGTGCTTCTTCGTAATCTTGTGCAATTCGTTTTGCTTGAGGCAAATTGACTAATACATTGTCATAGCGATTAGGACGAACTAATCCTTGACTCCTCGCATATTCAGCAGCACCTTGCGCTGCTAAAGGAACTGCAACATTTTTTCCAACACCAAAATCCGCTAAGTTTCTCATGGAAAGTTTGCACCTGTATCTGACTTAGGTGCTTCAATTGGAGAACCAGACTCCCATGAGTACGCTGTTCCTCGGTTTTGGGCGTTGTAACCAGCAATGTGTCCTGGACGGTTTGCGATGTCTTCACTCTTGAACACAGCACCTGCAGCATTACTGCCGCGTGTCTGACTACTTAAAGACAGTGGCTTTTCGTAATTAGGGTGCTCAGTAGTTGGGGAGAAGTCAGACTGCTCCCCACCAAACTGATTCAGAGAAAGAGAACCGTAACCCATTTTAGTAGGAAGAACCCATTCCACTTTCAAAATTAGGGCTTTGCTTTCCCATCACAGATGGAACTGTGCGTGCATTAGCCATTGTTGGGCCTGCTGCTGGCTCTGTTCCTTCTGGGAAAGAAACTGAAATCGAATAACGTGCGCCCATACGTCCAGAAGCTGCTGCATCTCCTGCAGAGACATTTGAACGGTTTGCTTTGTCTGCAATCGTTGCATCGCCAGCTTGCGTGTTCTTACGCGCTACTGGAGTACCAACAACTGGAGTTCCGCTCACGTTATCAAAGTTCGTTTGGTCCATACCGACATAACGGCGTGGGCTACCTGCATGTTCTGCAGATGCGAGAACTTCTTCTGGGGTCATGTGGTCTTTGCTCATGCTTTTTCCTGTCGCTTCTAGATGGGATGAAGGCGCGCCCATGCGACGACGCATTGCGTGACCTAGGGATGTCCAAGTTGCCATAAATAACTCCTTAACTCTAGAGACAAGGATACGGCTGTTTTAGAACTTGTTAATGCTAAAAACAATGGCGCTGATTTCGCCATCCCGTGATTTAATGGTGGCAAATCCAGGCGTGAAATAAAGGCGGAATCCCCTAGGGGCAACGTATCCGCTGGCAATCGCCATGGCTTTTACAGCTTGATTTACTGCCCCAGCTCCTACGGCACGAAGTTTAACTTCTCCATTATCGTAGATGGCATGGGCTATTGCAGAGGCGACGCTTTGAGGGTTAGAACTTGCGCTAACACGCAAAAATGGCTCTGGTGCAGGGGTTGGTACAGGTTGTTCCACGTTTGTTAGTCCTTTGGTTCGAATTGGTATGCCGCTCCTCCCCAAAGGGTAAGGCTATTTTCGTGGTTGGTCTCGATATTTGCTATCTGACATTTGTTTGACAATAGCCTCTTCTATGGCTCCATCATGGGTTTTAGAGGCAAGACGGGCTAAGGCGTATGAGTCTGCAGCGTTGTCATCGTTAAACTCGACATGCCATCTCTTGTACATCTGCAGCAGCATTTCTTGCTTTTTAGCATTCCCTTTTCCTGCTGCGTATTTCTTCAGCGTCATAGGAGGAACTTTTAAGATGAATTTTCTAGGGTCATCTTCTTCGAAAAAATCAAAGACTGCCAGTTGGACTACAGCTGACAACTCCCCTAAAACCAAGGCAGATTGGCTTGCAAGAACTGTGCCTTCCATAGCTAGGTCACTTATGTGCCAATGTTCTTCGGAGTAGCAGAGAGTATCCGTCAACCATTGTCTAATATCGGACAGTCTCTCAATACCGAAATAAGGAGATTTATACACCCAAGTGATGTATTCCTCAGTGGCGTTTACATTCACCACTGTTAGGGCAAATCCTGTTAGAGATTGGTCAATCCCAATCGCTACTTCAGAATCGGAGGGAATTGGTTTACCCTCAAATAGTTTACTTGGCATACTGGATTTCCTTTAAAAAGTCTTTTACTTTTAAGTTTAGGGCTTCTAAACTTCCTGAGTTGTCTATAACATAATCAGGAGTAAAGTCTTTTAATGCGTATTCCGAGATATGGGAATTAACGGCAGTAACTCCAGGCCTATGAATCAAAGCAAATTTTGCATTTAAGCTACGCAATGCTGCAACTTCGTTGACGAACCTGACGTCAGTTACAACATAATCCTCATCTTTAACGATATCTTTGAGAGCAGCATTTACCCAAACATCTTGGTGCAAACAGTCACGCGCACTTACTCCTAACTCTTGAAGTAATCGGCGTATCTCAGGAAAGGCAACCTTTGCATCATCCCATCCATACATCTCGACAGCTTCTTGCAGAGGGAATCCTTCGTCAATAAGTGGGTTTAAATCCCAAAGAACGGCTCTGATTTTATCGGCAAATGCTATCCGTTTAAATCCGTAGTCTTCTATGAGTACCCTTGCAGCACTGTCTTTTCCAGAACGTGCATAACCGTTAAATCCTATTATCAAGGCTATTACTCCAAACTTTGTTTCCGAGTCTGTTTTTAGTTAGATGTAAGAACTTACACTCAGGACACTTATACAAATACAGATGCAATCCACTCTTTTTTTCTTGAAATTGTTTAGATTTTTTTGCTTCTTTTCTGGTTAAGTACCTTCTTTTTTCATTGCACCTCATACTGTAAAACGGTCTTTTCTAGAACGAAAGTCATTTGTTCTACGAGTTATTTCGCGGGATACAAGAGCAACATCTCTTTCAAAGTTATTTGACACAACTTCAACCATTTTCCTGTAGGCGTAAGCTGCCATAAACTTTTCTTCTAATTCGACAATCATTGGGTCTGAGTTAACCTGAGCCTTAATAAGGGTTACAGTGTCTCCTTTAGCTTTAGTAGCTCCTTTTGTGAGGAGTAACTGCGCTCTTATACTCTCAAGTTTCTTATCTATGAAGGTCTCATCTACTTGAGCAGCAGCTAATTGACCAGCAACAAAGTTTGACCAAGCAGTTAGTTTGGAAAATAGTTCACTTAGTTCATCACTATCTAAATCCGATATGTCTTTAGGCATCTTCGGCTGTTGGCTCTGTTCAGGCCACATATGGATGTTTTGATTTTCTAAAGCTTTAACTGCCGCAGCAGACGCTTCTCCTAGGTTTAGCATCATTCTCCAATCAAAAGACAGTACTTACAACCCTCTGGGTCTATATTGCACTCAGGCATATCTCCTGCTTTAATTGCTTTAATTACTTTCTCAGCTTTATAAAAGATTCTATCTACAATCTCATAATCTGCTTTAACAGTAAATTCTTTTGTATCTTGGTCTGCTTTCAGCTCATACAGAAACACAATCTCATTAGGAGCTTCTTTACCGTACATTCTCTTTGCTAGCTCTAGGTACATTTGACCTTGGAGTAGATGGGAACGAAAAGGACGACGAATGTTCCTAAATGCTTTGGAGACATCCCCTTCAGCATCTCTGAGAAGTTCTGGGGCTTCAAACCTAAATGTTCCAGCACCTATGGACTTTATCTCAATTAGACAGTCGTCTTTTAGTCCTTTAATCCATCCATCAGTGTGCCCTGCAATTCTCAATGAATCTTCATAGAGAGTAACTTCTCTATATTCCATGACATCTGTCCGTCCACATGCAACGCATGAGGGAGAGGTTCCTACAGTAATAGTTCTACAGGCAAGACATTCAAACTTGCCGTACAGAACTCCCATATCTTTAAAACGATTCTGCCATTTCGCATGGATGTAATGACCTTCATCGAAGATGTTTTGTAATCGCAAACTGGGTTTTTCTGTCTTAGGTTTTCCGCCTGTGAGCAGGTAATAAGAGTACCTCATGCAGAAATCTGGTTTAATAATTTCGGAAGGGTGCAAAACTAGAGTAGAACGGTCACCTAATGGTTGTCTCATTAGGTGGCGCTCTACGTCTCCCAGTAACCGTGTCTCAGTCTTTTTTGCGTCTAAAAACTTCTTCAATTCTTTTTCCAATTTAGTAGTCCTTACTGAAGATGTATTCCTTGAGAGTCATGGTTTTTTTAAATGATTTCTTCCATTTACGAATTAGTGCGTTTCTCTCTCGATGAGACAATCCGCCCCAGATTCCATGGGGTTCATCACGTCTTACTGCATCCCATAAGCACTCTTTTTGAACTGGACATGGATTTTTCTTTCCATCTCCAAAACAAAAAGACTTAGCTTTTGTCGCAACAACTTTGTACTGTTCTTTATCCCTAGGAGGATAAAAGAGGTCAGTGTCTTCTCCTCTGCAGCGTGCATCGTAACGCCAAGAGTAGGTAGATTCTTCCATGTATTAGTCATCCTTAAGTCGGTCCCTCATTTCTAGGTAGTCGTCTTCAAGAAGAATCACGTAATTCTCCCCGTCTAGATGGACTCCCAGCACAGGAGTTCTCCCATCAAGGATGGCCTCTCTTACAATCTTTTTAAGGACATCGGACTTTAGAGAAAAAGATTTCTTTCCAGTCCATTTATGTTCAATCAGCAGGTCTTCTGAACGAACATCTCCTTTGCGAGACCAAAAAGCTCCAGAAGCAGCGTTGCGACTTCCGCCAATTGCTTTGGCTAATCGCTTCTCATGCTTGAGGGATTGCTTTTGACCTTCACTCTTCATCAGTACCAGCCATAGGAATATCGCTGGAAGTAAGAACTAACCGTTGGATTTCTTCCTTGAGGTCGAGTTCTTCTCTAATACTTTGGATTACAGGTTCGATACCCTGCCATTTACGGTCACCGTAGTAGTACCAACCACCTTTACGAGAGATGACGCCTTTAACTACAGCTAGGGACACAATTTCCTTGGCGAAGTCGAACTCACCTGGAGAACAGTCTCCACCTTCTGCAAAGTAGAAATCAAAGTAAGCGACTCGTTGTGGGGGCGCAGTTTTATTCTTTAATGTTCTGACTTTAATTCTTTGCCCTACACGGGTCTTGTTATTACCAGAACCAATCTCAATCCATTCATCTCGCTTAACCTCGCAACGAGTAAAGAATGCGTAATTCTTTCCTTCTCCACCTGGGGTAGTCCTTGGGTCGCCGTGCATGACACCAATCTTCATTCGGTACTGGTTAATGATTAGGCCAAGGATAGGTCGCTCATCTTCAACAAGACTGCGTTTCATAGCTGTACCGACTACACGGAAAAATTTATTTGTTAGTAAGGCTCCTCGTCCAACAGTCGCTTCTCCCATATCTTTCTCCATCTCAGGAGAAGGGGATAAAGCAGGCAAAGAATCAATAACAATTGCATCAATCGCTTTAGACTCCGCAAACGCAATAACTGCATCATAAGCCTCTTCCATAATGGATGTTTCTACAACAATTACTCTGCTGGTATCTACTCCGCACATTTCAGCGTATTCAGGTACCCATTGCTCTGCTGCTACCCACACTGTTGTATGGTTTGGGTTCAATTCTTGATTTGCTGCAATTGTCTTTAACGCAAGTGCTGTTTTTCCGTGAGATGGTTCTCCAATGAGTTCATTCCATTGGTTACCAGGGAAACCGCCACCAAGAACGTAATCAAGAGTGGTAGAACCGCTAGTAATCCTAGGAATAAGGTCACTACGAATATCTGACGCAAAAACAACAACGTTATCGCCAAACTTTTTATTAAGTAATGCGACAACTTTTTTAGCCTCATCGGTTATCACTGCTTACTCCCATCGGGGTTATACCCTGCAGGTATAGGACTCCATGCACCTTGACTGTTACCTATGGCAGGTTTAGAGCTTCCTTCTGTCCTCGCACCGCTTAACGCACCGTAACGAGACCCTGATTGGCCAATGGGGTAACCACAGTCATAGCAACGGAAGGCAATCTGCTGTGGGTTAGGAGACATATAGTTGTTTCCTCCGCACTCAGGGCATAACTGAGTTTGATTTGCACTCACTGCTTTGGTTGTAGGAGGTTGCTGTGGTTGGGTATACCGTGTCATAGGTTGCTGCGAAGGTGGCATAGGAATACTTGAAGGACGTTGTTGAGAGGGTTGCGGGGCTTGAGGTTGTGTACCAAGTTTGTCTGCCCACCAATTACTCATTTGGCTTCTCCCCACTTATTAACGATTTTAACATCTGCAATAAGAGGAACTGTAATCTCTTTCAACTTAATTCCTTCCATAGACTCACGGATGGCCTCTGCAGTTTCTTCTGCTAGGTCTTCACGAGCAACAGTAACTAATTCATCGTGCACTGTCAAAAGGACGTTTACATCTGGCTCCTCAATAAAGCAGGAATGGGCACGAACAATGGCTAATTTCATGATATCTGCCGCAGAACCTTGGATAACCGTGTTAAAGGCTTGGCGTTCTGCTCTTGACCTCAGCCCTTGTTCACGACTCTTTAAGTCTGTCAGATACCTTCTACGACCAAAAATAGTCTCTACATACGGAACATCTAAATTTCTAGCCAGTCGTATGACTTTTGCTTTGTACTTCTCGATATCTTCGAACTGTTCCATAAAGTCATTGAGGAGTTTCTTGGCTTCTGGGAGCTTTAACCCCAGGGAAGAAGCAATCTTGTCTGGGCCAACACCGTAAGACATTGCTAGTACGAGGACCTTTCCAGCTTTGCGGTCTAACCCAACTGTATTACCGATAGTTGTGTACACATCCCCACCTGTTTGGTAATTGTTTACCAAAATAGGGTCGTTAGAAAAGGATGCAATAACTCTTGGTTCAATTTGTGAGTAATCGGCTACAACTAATTTATATCCTTCAGGAGCGTAAAACAGGTTTCGTATCATCTTTCCATACTGTCCACTACTAGGGATGTTCTGTAGATTTGGGTCACTACTGGAAAAACGCCCTGTATCTGCTCCGTGGGATTTAAAGTTGGTGTGAACTTTTCCATCAATAAGTAGGCTCTTTTTATCTACAATGCGCGATTTTCCAGAGGTAGTTCGAGTTACTTCTCCTCCCAAGTATGGGACTACATACGTTGTGGAGAGTTTGTTTAAGTCTTGGTACTCAATAAGAGCCTCTACTAACTCATCTTTCTCTCTATAAAACTCTAGAGCGTCTGAAGATACAGAGTAGTTGTGAATAGTAAGAGGCTGTCCTGCAGCAGCGATGTCCTTACCTTTGTCTGTAAGGGCAACTTTGATTCTTAAATCAGGTTTGATACCACGTCCACCTTGTTCTTTAGGCAAGAACAATAACTCCTGTTTTTCTTTAACAGAATTCATCGAGAAGGGTTTTCCAGCAAGTTTCCATGCCTTTGCTTTCGTAGCATCAATATCAATGTCCAGGCGCTTTTGTAGTTTCTTTAACTCTTCTACATCAATTGGTGCGCCTGCTAACTCCATGTCGCATAGAGCTGCGATTAAATCCATTTCTAATGCCCATACACGGGCTAAATTTGTAGTCAATTTTGGCGCTAACACCGTGTATAACTTCCATGTTACTTCTGAGTCAAATCCAGAGTAATGAGCAACATCAGAAAAAGAGTGGGCTTCTACCATTGCCCCAATTCCTTTATCCACTTTAATCTTCAAATATTTTTCAGCGCAATCTTTCAATTTTAGGCTGTGCTTATTTCGGTTATCAATGATGAAGGCTGCCATCATGGTGTCAAAGAAAGGTTTAGTAGGAACAACACCTCGGTAGTACTTTGCAATGGATTTCAGGTCAAATTTAACGTTATGACCAATCTTCAACTTATCACTAAAAAATAAAGGCTTTAAAGCCTTAAACACATCTCCTGGGAGTAACTGTGGTGGGGGTGAATCGAATACAGGCTTCCACTTACTCTGGTTCTTTGAGTAATCAGTTTCCTTTAATTCTTTTCCTGCTTCAAGTTTTCTTTGACCACTGAGTAGTATTTCTTTATCCCAATGAAGGAACTCTCCGTTTGGATGTCCCATTGGAATGACGTCTGTGCGACCCTCTGTAGCGAGAGAAATCCACAGCACATCGTTCACTACTGGTTGGAGCCTGTTATCTCCAACTGTCTCGGTGTCGTAAGCGAACGCAGGTACTGTTAAGTAATACGCGACTAATTCATCCAATTGTTCCTTGGTCGTTATTATATTCATTATTAGTTTTTGGTCCCTTCCAATTACCGTTTGCTTTAGTAGCAAAACGTTTTCCCTCTTCGTAATACGCCTTTATTTCTAAGAACTTCTCCTTGCGACGTTCACCTAACCATGGAAACAGCATTTCTCCTAACAAGAGGGTATCTGTCTGTGTAGTAACTGCCCAATGGTAGGAAGGTTTACGGGTAGTTCCATCTTTTTTTAAGTCTTTCGAAACGTAAGGGCCGTAAATATGTCCTATTCCTGTGTACATATGTAGTCGTTCGATTACATCTAAGTCCGTCATAACTACTCGCATAGTAATCTGATTTCTACCAGTGCCCTTGTAAGTCCTATATGTGAAAGTGCCTTCCCCCTCAAAGACTCCTGCTATCCATGCAACTTGTTCATCTGTCATTTTATTCATACATAGAGTTTAAAGCAATTGCTTTCCTCTGTCTAATCTAAACCCTAATGTAGGAGAGCCCCATGTCCACGGGAGGGCTCTCCTACGATTTGTGGAAGTTACGCCATTGAGCGAGCGATATCGAGAAGTTCGGAGCGGGGGGTCTCACGAACTACCTCGTCAGCCGTGAATAACACGGCATTCGCTACAAGCTCTTTAACAGCGTCGGGGGATAACTTCCATTCCTCATCCAGGTCACGACCACGAACAAAGTCGAGGGTGTACTGTGTTGTAGGTCCTGTACCTAGGCGAGAAATTTCCCAGAACTCACGGTCAATAGGTCCCTTACGCTCATCGTCATGGGCCTTCTTGATTTGGCGAGCAAGTGATGGAGGTGCAGTCAAGACTTGTACAGTCTTTTCCTCTCCTGATAGGACAAGAACATTGAAGGCGAACTTTCCTCGTGGCTTATCGCCCAAGATTTCGCATAGTGGGCAACCATCACCCATGCAAACAAATGACTTCTTACCCTTTGGACGTTCAATCCAATGTGATTCATAGGTTGCGAATGGACGGTCTTGCAAAAATTTCACAAGTTGAGGTTCTTCTGAGAACTTGAAATCAGTCGGAAACTCTTTCGAGTCTTGGCTTAGAAGAGCTTCAACAGCATCCCAACCTTCACTGACATGTGAGTTGGAAGTGGTAGTTGTTTCTTCGAGTGGTGCATCGTCTACGTAGTCTGCGGCTTGCATAGTAGGTTTTGTTATAGTCATTTTTTTTTCTTTCGGTCATGAGGCACTATGGCTCTCTTTGGATGTGATGTCCTTCCAGCGCATTAACAATGCTTCTGTCAGGTCTTCATGGTCGTTCCACTCTACACGCTCTGAACCGATTAAGCCACGTTTGGAAAACTCCTCAACAGCTGCTTCGATTAGTGCGCGAGTGTATACCCTGTTCCCGTTGGTCTTACTATTGTTAAGAGTCTTTGCTCTTAGCCTGTAAGGAGCACGGGGGATATAGCCTTTTCTTTCCCATAGACGAACAGTAACCACTGCTTTCTCCAACGCTTTTGCAAGAGCATTGATAGTAAAGACTTCGGTTTCCTTTCCGCCTAATGTTTTTATGATTGGGTTTTCATCCCAACCATTTGTTTCTCCCGCCTTACGACGGGAAACCTTCGGGTTTGGTTCACGGCGTTTCTTCTTAGAACCAGGTATGTACTCTAAATCAGCAAATGCTTTTTCAATTTCATCATCGCTGCGAAGACCTGCCATGAATTACTTCTTACTAAGAATGAGAGCCCACGTAACTGTCTGGGGGTACATTGCTTCAATCTCATCCTCTGTTAGAGTATCGTTGTACAAAGCAGCCATAAGCGCGTCTTCATCAATTACTCGAATCGTCTTGTACAAAGACTCCTCAAGATTATGCTCAGCAATAATCTCTGCTGCTTTTTCTTCGTTAATTTTACGAGTTACGCGACGTTGCTTGACTACAGCAACATACCCGTCTACTTCTTGTGGTAGTTCGAGGACAATGTTTCCTTTAGAATCAGGTTCTCCTGCATTGTCAATATCTTCGAATAATTGCCCACGAAGTTCTTTCTGTTCTTTTTCTAAGTAATCTATTTGACCTTTTACAAAAGAGTACTGTTTTGTACGACTCAATAAGTCGTCTTGTTTTGCCACTCTTGGTTCTGCTGTTTTTACTCGTGCCATTTTTTGCCCCCTATGCTTGGTTTTCTTGTATGAAAGCTAAAAGACTTCCTACTGTTAAGTCTACACCGCCTTGAACATTGATGCCTTCACCGTCTATTACGGCGTCTGCTACAGCGTTCTTTTGGTTCAACATTTCGTACTGTCTTTCTTCGATGGAGTTTAGCACTAAAAAGTCTTGAATCATAACGCTGGGCCACTTACTGCTGGCGCGTCGTATTCTTGAGTTTCTTTGAACTGCAGTGCCTGCTGACCAAGGAAGGTCGTAGTTAACTAAAAGGTTAGCTTGAGGCAAATCAACCCCGTAGCCTCCTGCATCAGTAGAAATAAGAACCCTAACTTCTTTAGAAGTTTGAAACTCAGTTTTGGCAATTTCTTTTTGGTTGGCATTCATTTCGCCTGAGTAAGTGCGGCTTTGAATGTTCTTTTGGGTCAAAATCTCTTGAATTAAGGGGAGCATACCTAGGTAGCATGTAAATATAACTACTTTGGCGTTCTCATCAATCTCTATGTGTTCTAACACATATTCGATAACAGCGGCTAATTTGGGGGAAGTTGTGCTGATATTGTCTAGGACTCCAGCATCAGCTAGCTCGGCTAGGTAAGCACTACCACCTCTTGAGCCCGCAATATTGACGGAGGTGTCTCCGTCCACTACTTGCCATCCATCATGGAATTTAGCCACGCTGTCCAAAAGAAGCTGCGGACTATCCGAAAGCATACGCAGAGCAGTTATCTTGGACATAATCTTTCCCCTAAGCTCATCCGCAGGTGAGCCTACTTGGTGTGCTTGTCCATAATGCGCTTCTAAAGAAAAAGAAGAACCCAAAAGAGTTTGCGCTTCTGTTAATTCTTTAAATAGGTCGGTTGAAATTCTCTCGTAAAGTTCTGCGGACTTTTTATCTAGCTTTACACTTATAGGGTCATAATGAATGGTCTTAGGAAGGTAAGGAGCAACGTCGGGGTCTCTTTGAGTCTTTCTTACGGAAGCACTTTTTATTCTTTCATGAAACAAAGGTAAATTTCGGTAACGCTGCACTCCACCGAAGTGATTTCTAACAATAAAAGCTTGGTCAAATAAATCGAATCTTCCAAGAACTTTGTCGTCAACAAATTGCATAATGCTAAATACTTCTTCTGGTCTTCCATTCTCAATAGGAGTACCAGTTAATGCAAACCTAACAGGTATGGTTTTAGAAAGTTGTTTTATAAACTTAGACCTTTTTGATTTAAAGCTCTTTATTGCAGTAGCTTCATCACATACGATTGCATCAAACAATCGACTAGTAACAAGGGACCAGTCATTAACGACTGTCTCATAATTGCAAACAATGTAATCAGCTTCTGAATCCCATTGGTCTGCTCTTACTGTCTTAGTCCCGTCAATGACAGAGACAGTTGCGTCAGAGAATTTTTCTATTTCTTTTTTCCATTGGTACTTCAAACTAGATAATGCAACAATCAAAACTGGGCGAGTAATAACCCCTTCTTCACGTAGCTTTTCAATAGCTGCAATAGTGAGAACAGTTTTTCCAAGACCCATTTCATATGCAACTAGCATTTTTTTACGAGCAACCATCTTGTCTACAGCCTCTGGTTGGTAAGGCAGTAATGTCCCTTTAAACATCTAGAGGGGTTGGCGCAGTTGCTAAATTCCCGCAAAGCGCACACTCCATATCTAACATGTAAAGACTTATTTCCCCATCTTCAAACATAGCTTTAACATTCCAGAGTGTGGAACCGCATAAGCAAACATGTAATGGCCTATCCTTATCTCTTAAGTCCATGAATAAGCCTTCTTCCCATAGATAACGTCTCGTGCCGTCATAATGCCACGACGAATCTCGGTTACAGTCATGTCTCCTGGGTCTTTAACCTCAATACCACTGTAGTTAAAGTAAAACAGTTCAAGACCATACTTGTGTGCATAAACCTTTATTTGCTCACATGCTTTCTGTCCTGCAGCATCCTTGTCAAATGCTGCTATGACCTTCTCGGCACGGCGCATAATCTTTGCTTGGTCTTCACTGATTATCGCTCCGTAAGTTGATATGGCTCCAGAAATTCCTGCAGAGGCAAGTCTGACAACATCAAGAGGAGATTCGACAACTACGAGAGTGTCGGTTGCCATGACTTCGACACCGAATACCGTCTTAGACTTCTTAACCCCTGCTGGTTGGTTTCTAAAGAAACGTCCATTTGCTCCTTTCTCTTGCCATCCCCAAAGACTGTAATCGTTCGGGTCACGGATAGGGAGAATCCATGAGTTGGTTTTTGTGTCCCAGAGGACCCCGTGGTGTTTTGCTGATTCTGCATCTAGGAACCTTTTCCTTAGCTCTTTCTCTGGCGGATTTGTGTAAACAGCTAATCGAGCTTCTGTAATTGCAAGAACTTCCTCTTGCTCTTTAGCCTCATACATAGGAAGTTCTTTAATTCGCTTCAAAAGTGAGTCAATAGGTAAATCTTCGTTACTATTTATGTAATCTTTTGCATCAAAGTAATCCATCCCCTTTATATCAGAGACAAGGGTGTAGATATTTCCTTTGTACCCGCAAGAAAAACATATGTGAGCTCCAGTATTGCCGTTTATCCACCAAGATGGATTATGGTCTTCCTTACCTGTTCTAGCCTTGTGCATTGGACAAAATCCTTGGACTTCATCACCGCGTTGAGCAGTAAGTTTTAAGTCTAGGGATAGAAGAACTTTTTCAATATCAATCATCGAGTAGACCAGTTCATGCAATATTGGCACTTCATCATTTGAGACTCATCGTGGAAACAACCTGTCTCCCAACGCCATGTAAGAGAGGTTTCTGCTGGCCCGCAGTTACGACTAGCAACAACTTTTAAGTTCCTAATGCTTTCATCCTCTTCAACTGGTTCTAGACCCAAAATAACGTCAGAGTCCTGAAAGAAGGAGGATGAGTAACCGATTGAATCTGCCGTTACTTTTCCTGCCCGCATCTTCCACAACAGAGTCTGAGTGGTAATGACGATAGGCTTATCAATACGCTGAGCTAGGCGCTTCATAGCACGAGTGATATTGGTAATTGATTGAGGAGTGTTCATCTCTCCCGTTATCTCATCCAGCATTAAATACACGCCATCTACAAACACTACGTCTGGCTTTGTCTGCTCAATTTTCGCTGCTAAAGCTGACACAGTAATCCCATGGACTGCGTCAACTAGATGAAATGAATGCTCTTTTTCCATTTCGTTCAGAACATCTATGTAACGGTCTTCTTCTTCTGGAAGAAGTTTTCCACGGCGCAAACGATTATGGTCAATGTGGGCTCTCATAGCGTCGTGGCGTTGCTGTTGTTCATGGTTGTTCATCTCAAATGATTGGAACATCGGTGAGTAACCCTGTTGGTGGATGTTTATAGCCACTTGCAAAGCAATCTGAGATTTACCTGTCTTAGGTGGAGCGATGATAGTGATGAGTTGACCACCTTGTAACCCAGCGGTTGCCTCATCAATCTTTGTAAAACCTGTAGGAACACCAAGAAAGTCATTATTTTGAAGAGCTTGATAGCTCTTGTAACGCTCTTCCGTATTTTTAGTTAAATCAACCTCATGGACTCCAGACACACCTTGCTCATTGACACGGGTGATTGTCTGCTCCATTGAGAGCAAAGCTGCTTCATGGTCTTTAGCGTGTAGGTTTTCTACTGCTTCCTCTAGTCCTTGACGAGTAAGCAAACGACGACGAAAGTCAACAAGTGTGTCTAATAAGTAATCTAGGCTGTCATCTACAGCAATAAGGTCGTAATTTGGATAGTGGTCATTAACTGTTACAGCAGTAGGAACTTCGTTATAGTCACTGTAATGCTTACGAACAAAAGACCAAACTCTTTTATCTGCATCATCTAAGAACCAAGATTCAGTCACACCACGTTGCAATGCTGGAGTTATAACTCTATCTTGAACTATCTTGCTTATTAAGCGATGTTCATTTGTAACTTTATCTGAAGCCATTTTTCCCCCTATTACAAGTTATTTAACTCTACTCCTGCTGAGCCGTATCGTGCTACACGTGCTGGAATATCAACTATCCCCTTTAAGTTAGGGCGGTACGGTATCACACCCACTAACTCATCTACATCCTCGTAAAGTTGCCAATAGTTAAAGGGATTTACAACTCTACGCTCAAATTTCTCGAAAGCTTTGTTTAGAAGCTCTTCAGTCCAACCTTCACTTTCAAAAGCAGACATCTCCAAAGAAAGTCCGTATTGGTTAGAGGTAAGCCATAATCTATTCAAGGCAAGAAGGTTCATCTCTCCAAGTTTGTATTCAACTTTCTTGGACAAAAGTTTACGAGTCTCCTCTGCAACCAATGTACAAACGACTTCTGCAATGCAGATTACTTGGGGAGAGGAGACATTTGATATGTCTCCGTTTTTCATAGGACTTCTACAGTAGCGTACTTTAGTACAAATTCCCTAAATTTCTTTGGGTCTTCGCTTGCTTCCGCAGCCAGCTCTTCAGGGACATCTCCTGGGATAGAGATTGAGTAATGACCCTCATTCATGCGCATCTTTAAGTTAACGAACATGGTGTGCTTGCAAGAACCCCGTTTCTCGTACACAGGGCAATTACAACGGGTTTCTTTTGTGTCAGTATCAACTTCTACTTCAAAAACTCCAGCACCTTGAGCAGACAGGAACAGTTGTACTGTCCTCCAAGGTGTGCTCATGCTCATGCCTTTCATTTGGCGCCTCTTAAATCAGAACCAACTATAGGCACTCTAATGAAGGCTTCGTGTGCGAAACTCGACATAGCTTCTCCATACTTAGCTTCCCAGTCTTCTAATCTAACGTTAGTAGTTACGATGGTAGGTAATCCACGGTCATATCGAATACGAAGAATTTCATCAAAAGAAGAATCATCATATTTTGACCCGTATTCTTTCCCTAAATCGTCGATGACTAATAGCCGAACGTTTAGGTGGTCAAATTTAGACCTACCATGTAACCCATCAAGCGTGTACATCATGTTCCGTTTGTCCTCACCCTCAAAATCAAATGAAGATTTCTTTAAGGAAAGGAACTCAGGATAAGTCAAGTAATGGATTGGCCTAGAGGAGATACCGAAGTCAGAGGAGTTTATTCCTAGACGTTTCTGACACTCAGCGTCATCCTCTGGCAATCTTCTTACAAACTCCATGGCAGCAACAACTGCATTAGTAGTTTTACCAATACCAGGTCCTCCATCAAACAACAGTCCGACACCATTGGTACCTATGTTGCCAATCTGCTTTATTACATTTCCCTCAGAGATATCCTCAATCCAAGTACTTACTTCTGGAGAAAAAGACCCTGTATGAGAAACAATGTCAGACGGCTCTAATCCTAGAAATCTTCTAGGTATGTTAGAGGTTCGAAGAAGCCAGTGTTTCTTCATGGGCGAGAGTGAGTTTATGTCGTACATTTTGCCCCCTTTTTTAACTTACTCTGTTACTTTGTACTCTAGCTTGCCTTCAAATCTAATAGGCTTTTCATTCTCATCGAACTCTACTGGAAGCATCTTTACGCTTTTCCTAGGTGTGTTCTCAAGGACTTTTTCTTTAATCCAGCGCTTTGCTGCAGAAGCGTTCTTCCACGCTGACTGTCCTCCGACACCATTAGAGTCTGGAATTGTATTCAACCCAACCTTATCTTCAAACACAGTTGCGGTGTAGTAAGCCATCCATGCTCCGCCCTTCTCAGGGTTCAGAGTAAGAGTTGCTGTGAATACTGCGGTTTTCTTTTTAGCCATTTAATCTCTCCTTTAGTCGTTCTTCGTGTCGTTCCAGTTGTTTGCGTCCAGAAAGTGAGTTCTGGAATACGCGACCATCGCTAGCGATAAGAGTCGCTGCACTCTGAGTAGTCTCTACTTTCGCTGTGATTTTAGCAAGTCCGAGGTTTTCTCTTGCCTGATTCATCTTCTTGCCGAATGAAGAGAGATAAATCTTGTACAAAAACGGAGCCTCATCCCCGATATTTCGAAAGTTACTTTCATCTGCCATAAATAGCCGTAGCAGCTCCAACTCAATCAGTGGAGTGGTGTTGTACTGCTTTCTAAACTTGGAGAGTGCTCCTGCAAGTTGCTTGACGCTGACTGTCCCTGGTAGGAGCGGGTACTTCTTGCCAACTCTGTAAGAGAACTCAGCAGCGACGTCCATTGGAGTCCACTCATGCTCTGGGCGCTTGCCTCTGGTTCTTGGGTCAGCCTTTGAGATTTTCTTCTGTGGTGCATCCTTCGGCTCAACCAGTCCAAAGCCTGCCAAGTTCTCTCCATCATCTTCCCATTTTCTCATAAAGACTCGAATCTCCTTTTTGAAACCTTCGGTTTCTAAATCTTTTAATTTATAACTATCTTGACTATTAGGTACTAATGACTGTTGGCTATTAGTACCACCAGATACGTAGTCAGCTGTTGCGCGGACATTTGAGGCCCAGTCCGTGTGGACATTTGAGGCCCAGTTTTTTGGCTCTGGGCTTCTAATGTCCAGTAAGTCTACCCCTCTCATGCCTCCAGCTTTCTTAGTTCTGGTACGGCAAATGAATCCCGCCTCTTCTAAGGCTAAGAGAGCCCTTCTGACGGTTTTTTCATTGACGTTGCCAGTCTTTGTACCCAACTCGGCTGCAGAGGCCTGCAATCGGCCTTCTGAGCCCGATAAAAGGCATATGGTGGAGAGAAGTCGGAACTGATAATCGGTTAGGTCGGCAGAATAAGCCGCTAGAGGGACTTGCACGGGAGAATCCTACTCCTCCTCGTCAAAGGGATTTATGTCTCTGGTCTTGTCTGGATGAAGGATGTGCTCAGCGATAGCTTGTCCTAAAGACTCCATTACTGCAGAGGCTACAAAAGCTGTTAAGGCGTCTACAAAGGTCCCAAGGCTCTCGTGCATAATGTCATGCAAGGTTTCTGAGTCCATTTCAGATAGCTCAATCTCTGAATCGATTTGGACTAGTCCATCAGTGATATCCCATGTGTCAAGAGCCAAGTCTTCCACAGCATGGATTACGGAGTGGGCTTGAGGGCTACCATCCCAGGCAACGGCTAAAGTATCCCCTGGTTGAAGTTGGTTAATAATCTCTTTAACAGGATTTTCGGAAACTAGGACGAAGTCTACTGAGGAGAGAATCTCTTCCAACAAGTCGTCCTTGGCCTCTACAACTGCTGTTATCTTTACTGAGTGCTCTCTACATGCTTTTATTGCACTATGTGCAAAGTCTAAATCTCCTTCTGTTACTGGAATAAAAACAAATATTTCTTTTCCAGTATTTGCCTTTAAAAGTAGGGATAAGCCCTCTGTTACTTTCTCATTGTTGAATGCCACAACTGATATGTTCACTAGTTATCTCCCACCGTAATGGTGTGTTGTTATGAAATTAGGTTTGTTTAGCCATTTGCTAAGTGCAATGGCGATAAGAGTTGCAGATGGTACTCCTAGCAGGAACTTGCTAGATAAGTCCATTTGAGAGTACACCCCAAGAAAACATAGAGGTAGGGAAAGCCATTTCTTTAAGAAAGAGATGCCAAAAAAACCAGAAGTGATTAGTTCAATGAACTCAATTACATAGGTAGTAGCAAATCCTGCCAAAATAGTAGTTATAAGAAGGTCAGTCATACCTCGATACTACGGCAACAGATTTGTGTATTCAACTCCTGCGTAGGAACGTATTCTCCAGAAAGTGTTGTTTGTCAACCAGTTAGATAACGTGCTTCCAAGGCGAGGCAGCTTAAGAGGCTTACCGTAGTAGAGGTAGCTGTAAGAGTCGTTTGCTGTACCAGCCCAAACTGCACCGTAGTAAGTAGGCAATGAACCGTCAAAGTACTCAGTTACTACAGGTGATTGCTCTAGCTGAGCGCAGTCTAGGTAAGTAGTGCTGGCAGTAGGAGATGAGATTACAGTCTCAATCGTCGTAGCAGTCGTAGATACTGGTACTGGAAAAGTTGCGCTGTATCGCTCCCATGGTTCAGAGAAAGTGCCTGTCCCAGAAACAGTACCTGTGTTAGCTACAGATAGAGTAATCGTGGTTCCACTTACTAGAGTAACGACTGCATTTGAGCCAATGCCTGTACCAGAAACTGACTGACCAATGCTAACTCCTGAAGCGTCAGCTACAGTGATTGTGGATGCTCCAGATGAACCAGAGATTGTTGTTGTGAAGTTACCAGGAATCACTGCGGTGTATGTGTCTTGAATAGTTCCTCCACTGTTGCGTGTGTTCATGGTGATGTGGAGAGGTGCAGAAGATTTTGCAAAGATAGATGCAGTGTAATAAACGCCAGGAGTAACGGGGGCAGTATCGGAAGTCAAGGACCATGCGGTAGTCCCTACAACTTTGGCACTATGAGTTCCTGATGAAGCAAGAGGTGTTACATCTGTGCTTTGGCTTAGAGTAACTGAACCAGATGCCGTCCATCCAGGGAATGCACCAGCACTAAAAAGTTCGAATGAAGGGTTCTTATCGAAGTTAGTTTTATTAGGGCTTACAAAGACATCGACTGCACGAGCTTCGTCGTAAGAGACAGAAGAGCCTGATTGTAGGCAAACCATATCTACGTAGTAAGTACCAGAAGCTGACCATGAGAAGGCAATGCCAGCGTAAGTTCCACCTGAAGTGTAGGAAGTAATCGAGGCTACTGGTACGGAGAATCCTGAACCAGTTCCGCCTATGGAGGATGCAGGAGCAGTCAGTACAGTGGTTGTGTCTACTCCTGCTCCATTAGCTGTCAAAGTAACACTAGCTACCTGGTTACCAGAAACTACTATCGTTGCTATAGGTGAGACTGAAGGTGCAGTTCCTGAAAGCGTAGTTAGAGTAACTCCTGTGTAAGTTCCGTTGGTGTAGCCAGTGCCTGGAGTAATTGTTCCTAACGTTGCAATTGACGAGTAAGCTGAAGATGGGGAAGTAGCAGTGACTGAAGCTACACTCCAAGAAGAAGTTGCAGAATGCGCTGTACCTGAATGAGCAGAGCCAATTAGTGTTCCTGTTAAATCATAAAAGTAAATAGCAGGAGTAATCGTTCCAGCACTTGTAGGGGACTTCACTTGTGCAGACAGAGTGTAAGTAGTACCTGGCGTAACTGGTGCACCTGTAGTTATCGGGTTAGTCAATCCTAACTTCATAGAACCAGAGGCACTAGCTACAACTTTGCAGGAGTAAGTTGTGTCAATTACTGGATTTATAGTTATTCCATTTATTGTTGTGGTGACTGATGTTGAGGGGACTTGGTCCGTAGACGCAGTAAGAATCCCGTTTGTCGCTGTCCAGTTACCTACCGAGTTATAGAACGTAGAGTCTTGAACACTCAAAAGCAGATTTTGGGAAGTCGTTATTGTTGCAGGGTAATTTGTAAGAGCTTCAACATATGTTTGAACAGCTGTGTGCGTACCCTTACGCGAGTACATGTAATACGCTTCTCTAACTAGCTTTTTTTGGTTTTTAACAGGAATCCCAGGCTCAGGTGCTAGACCTAAACCTAAAGTTTGCATAGGGATAAGTTCTATCGGAGTCTGCAATGCAGAGTGAGAAGGCTGTATCAAATCAGTGTATGTAAGCATCTCGTCGTAAGTAAACCCAATACCTCCCATGAAACCATATAGAGATGAAGAAGTGTCTACTTCAGACATAGGACTCTGGTCTGCGCTTGTGTAGATTTTAGGTAAGAAGTCCATTGCTTTAGAGAGACTGTTGTGGTCACCAGGTACGATGTCAGAGATTGAGCCCGCTTTCACCCAAACTTTGTCAGCCGTGAAAAGGAAAATCGTGTAGTAGACCTGACCACCTGGTTTTATTGCTTGAACTGTGGTTTCATTATCTTCTCCGTCTCTGTATGAGACGGTAGAAACATCTATGGCTGTTACACCCTCAGCAATTTGGACTGGCGTAAGAGTTTGCTGCCAAACAATTACTCCATCTTCTTCTGTTTCTGGAAACCCAACTTGATTTCTTACAAGACGAATCTGGCTAAAAGTTCCAGTAGGAGGTTGCCATGTTAAATAAACCTCAGTGAAGTTTATGACTTCAATAGTCATAGGCTCTACTGAGTACTCGATTCTAGGAGCTACTCCATAGACGGAGCCTCCATAAATGACTGAGCCGTATTTTGCCACGAATTAGACTCCCTTAGCAGCCAGCAAGAAGGAATGGGTTAAAAATGTTGACACTTGTTCCGCCACCTGTGCCTGTGTATACAGCATAAAGACCGTATTCGATGTTAGAAATTCGGTCCCTCAAAGTGTTCCAGTTAGAGGTGACTGTATCGAAAGTACCAATCCACCCAGAGCTAGCAGTGATGGTTGTACCCACATTTGTCTCCAAGGAGTTGACTTCATCCTGAAGGCTGTTAACGTGGTCCGCGTAAATGACGTCAGTGAAGTCGACCTTTGTAGTAAAACTTCTTACCGCATTTGGATATTGGGCTGTCATAGCATTTCCTTTCCTGACACCTTATTTTCGGGCTTTTGTTATGTAATTACTTGCTGAACTATGACCAAGAAGTGTCGGCGTTAATGCGAATCCATGTGTTTGCTGCAATGCAGACGTAGAAGTGAGTGCCGTCATAGGCATACGTGTTCGGTGTACCTGTTGAAGTCGGATGAGTAGGGGTTGTAGATGATTTATAGAGACCAGTTTTAGCCATAGCCACAAGGCTGTTAGTTAAATCTATTTCAGTACTTCCATCTACTTCTGTAGTAGTTATTACTTGGTTTGAAGTACCTACTAATGAGGTTGAGTTAGGCAGTGGTTTTACAATGACTTTTTTATTGGAACCCTTGTGCGTACCGAACTCCCCAAACCAGACTGGGAATTCAGGGTCTCCTCCAACAAACATAGCCCAAATACCTTGCCCAACAGTGGGCACCTCGATAGTCATGTTGGAAGGTTGAATAGGCCAAGCCCACGCAGTTACTTCATTTCCATGAATTTGAGGTACAACTAACTTAAGACGTCGTTGACCTGTGGGGTCATTCGATGCACTGACTACAGCTCTGTATATCCCGTAGTACCTGTTGATATGGTCTTGCTCTATCATGAGGAAGTTAGACTAATATTCGCCTGTTGAAGTCTGAAAATTTGTCCTGCAGTTCCAGTCAAAGTGTTTAGTCCGCTACCTCCACCTGTAAATAGAGCGGTTACTTTTGCGGTTTTAACACCTGTGGTTTGATTCAAAACAAACTCAATATCTTGCGGATAAATAGTGTCTTGAAAGTTCATTCCGTTGTACCCAAAAGCTGTGAGCAGAGCTGTTGTAACATTTAGGTCTGTTTGAGCTTGAGTGTATTGCGGTAACCGTACATACGTAATTGAAAGGTAAATGTCTGTGTAAGTAGGATGCTGTATGCTGACTGTTGTTCCAAGCAAAATTTTATCCGACAAAAAGGCCTGAACAGAAGAACTAAGGTTTGTAAACTCCACGGTAGGGTTACCACTAGAATCTAACCCAGGTTGCAAATCTGAATCATTGGTATTACGGATAGGTGCTAAATACAAAGTTACAGAAGTCCAGTTAGAAGCAGTCGCATTTGCTTTTCCGACGTTACTAACTGTTAGCGCTAGGTTGGAGTAGTCCTGTAAAGTCACAGCTCGGTTACCTGTAGTAAGAGAAGCTGGAGCAGCATAGCGGATGTTATCGGTGCTCTCTGGGTCATCGCCAGAAAGTCCCACAGCTGTGTTGTTTACTGTGTAGACACTGCCAAAAGGAGTCAAGTCGCTTATCCCAGGGACATAAGAAAAAGTGGTTAAGGTACCCACTGGTACATTACCGATGCTTCCGCCACCAACTGTGTATTGAGCTCGTACTACACAGTTGTTTACTGGGATTGCACCGTTGATTCCATCCCCAAATTGGACAGATACGACGTTGTTCTCATCACTTGAAACAGTGTAAACCAAATCACTAGGACCGTAGTCAATCAAATGCTGTACTTGAGTCCAACCAGTGTAAGAAATTCCGTCCTGTACATAGACCACAACAGAGTTGTCTACTACTGGAGTCTGGCTTAATGTAAACGTCTGGTATGGAGTTTGATTTGATAGTCCAATTTGTTCTCCATATTGTGGATAAGTTGGGTCCAAGTTAGTGGAGATACGGCTTATAGAACGACCTTCATTTGCAATTACTGTATAAGGGCCAGGTACTACAGAGGCAGTTCCTCCTACATAGGTGTCTGCAGCAGTTGTGAAGTAAACCGTGTATACAGAGTCATTTTGGTTAACGCTACCTGCTACAACTGTTCCAGTAGGAATAGTGATGTCCGTTGAGGAACTGTTAGTAAAAGTAAGAGTAGTAAAAGCAGCTCTATATCCTGTTGGAATATAGCCATAGGATTGAGCGATATTTATTACGCTATTTCGTTGAGTCGCAGTCGTAATAGAGGTTTCATTTGCTGCTCGGTCAATGTAGTAAGAGATTAAGTCTCCCATGTAAGACATGGCCTCAACAAAAGCTACGCCAAAATCTGCAGGGTCAGAGGCAGTCCAGTTAGGGATACGGTCTTGGATACGCGCAATTAAAGCGGTGCGCAGAGAGTAGAAGTCACGACCTGTGTAATCAACTGAGATAGGGATACTTGAAGGTGGCGTTACGGTCATGCTAACTCCTCATAGATTGGATTATTTTGATTTACAATTACAAAGCCAACAACTGTAGTCTGTTGGTCATTATTTGGCAGTGAATACTGTATAGAAACTTTAAGTTGGTCTGAGGTACTGTCTGTGTAAGTATCCTGAGAGTAGTTGTCTATGGTTATGTCTACTCGTACTAAAGTCAGAAGAGATAGTTGAGTAGCAAAGGCTTTCGTTACTTCGGAAGTTATTTCTTCGATGGCACTATCTGTTGTTTCAAAAAGAAAATAAGGAATAAGTGTCCCAAAAGTTGGGCGCAAAACTCTTTCCCTAAGAGAAGTACCTATTACAGATAGGACTCGTCCTGCCCAAATATCAGATTGAGTCGTTGCTTCAGCTACTTTGCCGTAGCTGTCTATAGAAAATGGAAGACTTACTGCGACTTCGTTAGCCATAGTTATCTACCTACCCATCTATTAGGGGTTAAACTAAACCCAGTTTTGCTTTGGTTTACAACGTTTGTTGTTGAAACTAGTGTAGGGGAAACTACTGCGGTAGTCCCAGATGTACTCAAAGCACTTTGGATATTTACTGTTGGAATTCCGGAAGAGATAGAGGGTCTAGTTGCACTTGTAAGGTTCTGGTTTAGCCCATCGGTAAGGCACTTAAACTCAGTCTTATATCGACCATCAATATGGAGAGTGTGTACCGCAGATTCCACAACCCAGTATCCATCTGTACTGTCTGAAGTGTTCTTGACCTGGACAGTTCTCCAAGGAGCAATTCTTGGGTCTCCTTGTGCTAATCCTTTTGCAGGAATAGAAAGACGAGAAAGCTGGGCTTTACCATCTACTCTCGCTTGAGACAAAGACTGGTTATCAGAAACAACGTTGGTCTCTACTGAGGAGAACAAAGGGTCCTTAGTTGTTTGGCGCAAATTCTTTCCTACAGTATTTGGGGAAGAAGTAGTCGTGTACACCTCTGAAGATATTGGGTTAACTCCGTAAGATGTCTTGTTAGTTCTCCCGTAACCAGCCTCTTCATAGAAGTCGTCTATGAGTGGCTCAAAATAATCCAAGGTATGGTCTAATACATTGGCATTAAAACCCATGTAAGTATCTGCGAATGACAGAACTGGCACTGAAGTCATAAACTTATCAACCATCACATCAATAGGGTGGAAGTGAAGTTCCACTCCTTTCATGTGACAAGCCCAACCCAATCTGTGAGCATTTTCCTGAAGTTTTTCCCAATAAGAATGACCTGCAAGAGATTGCTGCGCCACTTTAACTGGATGAGTCGTAACTATTGGAGTTAAGCCAAACGTTTTAGCAACATCAATTGCTACCTCTGGAATTGTTTTGTCTTTCCAAATTTTAGAAGGCCTATCTTTTAAAGGATAAGAAGCCCCAACACTTTTTATAGTTATACCCTTGTTTATAGCTTGTTTAACTGGATATGAAACAGTAGTTACATAGCCCACAAAAGTTTCTTTGTATTTTTGGTTATTGTAAGTAACTTGTATAGGGGTTCCTGTTTGCAGTAGCTTTACAAGAGTAGGCGTGTATTGGCTGTAGTACATTTCAACAATGTCGTGCTTACCCATACCTTGATAAACTGTGATTTCCCTTGGTTTATCGGTGAAGGAAGGGATGGTAGGAAAGGATACAGAGTAACTACTCTCATACCTATGCTGTCTCTCTGGGTCAAGCACGAGGAATCCTAATGACTGTTCCAACAGGTATATCGGATGGGTCAACAATTTCAGGGTTGATGTCCATAATCATCCACCACAAGTTAGAGTTACCTAAAAACTTGTTAGCCAACAAGTCAAGTCGGTCTACAGCTGTCCATTGATAATGGTCAAACGTCTGCTGATAAGAAGGGAAGTTTCTAAATACAGTTAAGTTGTACTGAGATTTTCGTGAATCCCATGCAGAAAACAAAGTTCCTGAAGCATATCGGCTATCTAAGTAAATCATGAGTTTCCAAACAAATTCGTACTAGAAGTAGTCCCTGTAGCAGGGCTGACAGAGTCGTAGTACCTTCTACAAGTTATACTTACTTGAGACATTACAGGTACCATTCTTTCGTTAAACATAGTGTGTGTTACATCTAACTGAACTACTTGTACTAAATAGTGCAATCCATTACCAAGATATAGCTCCACAGGAATTGGGTTTATCCAACCAACGTCAGCTGTGGGTATACCCATCAGAGGAGAGTTATGTGTAACGTACTTTCCTCCAGTTACTTTAAATAAGTACTCAAGGTCGTACATTGTTCCTCTGTGATAAATTTGCTTTAATTCTTCGTTTGAAGGCAGACTTGATGTAGGCCATGGGTTTTTGTAAACGGAGGCTCCAACTCTGTTTTCCCGTATGTTAGCGGAGCTTACTAAGGCACCGTTACTGGCTGTATTTGGGTAAGCAAACCCATTCTCATCTACAAAATTCATATCTAAAGAACGGTTCAGAAATAGTGTAAAGTCAACAGTTGATTGAAGACCAGTCATTAAAGATTGACTGTCTCCACTAGATAGAAAATATGGGCTAACATTCCCAAGAGTTCCCCAGCTCATATCTACGCTAGGTGGGTTGTACAAGAACTTAAACCCATAGATGTTATTGTCTGCAGTCTTTCCTGCAGGTACTTGAACCGAAGACTCTAAGCTTGGAAACAAAGTACTTCCTATGATTCTGCCTTTACTAAAGGTATTCTTTAGATTACTGCTATCTGCCATAGAGTCCGCCTGTGGTCCTGAAGAACCTAAGTATGCTTCACGAACCATAGGAATGTTATACATTATTGGGTTATTAGCTTTAGGCTTTGTGGTGGAAGTCGAAGTGGAAGTCGAAGTTGTTTGAGAGGTACTAGTAGTACTTTTTGGTTTCGTAGTACCATTGCTTATCAGCTTAGTCCTAGCAGTGGTTGCACTGATAAGTGCTGTTTTAGCTTTTTCCAAAGCTGTGTTCGCTGAGTTCAACACATTTTGGTCTGTTTCAAGCGTAGATATAGCTCCTTGAAGTACGCCGTAGTTTAGCTCAGTAGGGGAAGCATTATAAGCAGCAGCAGCAGCCTCTCTTGCAGCAAATGAACCTTCTACATGCGTCTTTGCATCATCCACTGCTTTTTGAGCAGAACTTACTGCAGCACTTGCTGTTGTGTACTGCTTCTGTATAGCAGCTTCTCTTGCCCTTGTGTCTTCGATAGAGGATACAGTCTTTTGGTTTTGGTTATTTTGGAGATACGTTTGCCATGCAGTTGGGCGTGAGCCACTAGTTGGACTAGCCATTATCTACTCCCTACTGTTGATATACGAGCGTCATTTTGTAAAAGTGCTTTTACTTGTTGCGCAAATGCTTTGGCGTCTGATTCTGAGACCCCAGTTAAACTGAGATTTATAGTTACGTTATTAGTGGTGTTCGCTCCAGCATACTGACTAGGCATTGAAGCACCGAAGCCTGAACTTCCTCCTCCATGAGGGATGTGAGTACCCCAAGCAGAAGCATCAATGGCGTTTACTACTCCTTGAAAGTTATTCCCTTGCATCAATGCTGCTCTAATTGCAGCATACCCTCTTTGATTTTCCTTCAACGTAGATATATTTGCCTGCAAACCTTCCTGATAAGAAGGATAGGATTTAACTCCAGCTGAGTTCATATTAGATGCTCCAGCTGCACCTAAAGTAGTGTTCAATGGGTTGTAGTGAGCGGAGTTATTCCATTGACCTCCCTCCCAAGCCATCCAAGTAGTCATTGCCTTTACGTTAGTAGCAGTAGTGGGGGCACCAAGTCCTTTCAAGAAATCTTTAGCCCAAGACTTTTGACTTCCTGTACCTAATATAACTCCAGAGGCTGATGAGACTTTTCCAGAAACTAATTGCTGACCAGCTCCAACCGTTGGGACTCCTGCGTAGGCAGTATTTAGGCTACTTGTGAATGGGTTGTCTAAAAAGGAGGAAGGGTCTACAGGATTATTGTGTCCTTTACGAACTTCAAAGTGAAGGTGAGGACCAGTGACGTTACCTGATTGACCAGACTTTCCAATTACTTGGCCAGCTTTAACATGGTCTCCAACCTTCACTGACTTGCTACTTAAATGCCCATAAAGAGTTTGATAACCATTCATATGGTCAATCTGTACATACGTTCCAAACTCAAATCCAGGAGCATCATCAAAAACAATACCGTCTGCAGCAGCTTTTACAGGAGTTCCTACAGGAACCGCATAGTCTTGACCTGTGTGAGAATTTGTGGCTCCATTCCACATGCTTGGGTCAACTGCCCCGTAGGAAGTTGTTGGGGACATTCCAGAAATAGGAGATTGTGCTCCTCCACCTCCGTTAGCTCCAAAAGAAGCACCAAAGCCTGAGCTTCCTCCTCCATGTGCTGCTCCCCATAGGGCACCAAGCCCTGCACCAATTTCATTACCAAATCCAAATGTAAATGGGTCTAAAAATGTGCCCAAGGCAAATCCTGTAGCAGCATCTTTTGTCATAGCGCCTGCTCTTGACCTAAGACTTCCTTTTGAAGAATTTCCTTGGATTAGGTTACCTAGGATGTTTCCACCAATAGCGATAGCACCTCCCTTTAGAAGGGAAGCTCCTCCTCCCTTTACAGAAATCCCTCCTCCTCCTAATGCTTTACCTATAAGAAGAGTCTTCAAAATGTCTGTGCCAGCACCAACTACGCTACCTACTACTCCTGCAGCACCTGCTCCAGCAGTTCCAGTTCCTTGTAGGAACCCTTTAGCGCTTCCCAAAGTTCCAGCGAACTTTGCAAGTGCAGGGTTTACAACATTAGTGATTAAATCCGCAGCTTTTTGGAACCCGTCAAGCATAGGTTGCTCATAGGTCTGCATCAACTGTGCTTGAGAGGCATTCATTTGGTATTGAGCGTTTAGTGGGTTAGCAGGATTTGCTTTTGCTCCAGCTAAATTTCCGCTTTTACCTTGAGCAAATTGCCCGAACTGATATTGGAACATAGCAATTTCGTCTGCAGAATAACCCATTTGGGATAGTTGGGATGCCAACACTTGCTGAAAATTTTGGTTAACACTTGCTTGAGTAATTCTTTTTCCGTTTATTAAGGACATCCCATTAGCGTTAGGCATTAAACGGTTATAGAGCTGTTTTGCAATATCTACTTGAGGTAGCGGGTTACCATTTGCGTCTAGGTTTCTAATTCCTATGCTAGCCATACTTGCACCCATAGAACCTGAATACAGTCCTCCAATAGCTGCAGCAGCTGAGGTGTTGCTCATGTTCATAGTTAGAGCGGCACCACCTACTTCTTGCAGTGCCTGCCTGTAGGCAGAGGTACCTGGAGTGAAGTACATTCCATTGACGAGAACAGCGGCAGTTTGAGCGCCACTAAGGGGGCTAGACATTCCCATGCCCATGTTTTGTCGGGTCATGCTGGAAAGAGCTTGACGACTAATGTTGCCAAAAATTGATGCACCGTAATACCCAGCAGCGTTAGACACAACATCCCCAAGACTTGGGGCCATTGCCATAACTCCGCCAGCTACTCCAAGAGCTCCACTTAGAGCCGAAGCTCCAATTTGAAGACCCATAAGGCCACGGCTAGATTGCATCCATGGCATAACATTGCCACCACCAAGTGAGGGCATACCAAATGTGGCATGGTCAGTCCCTAAAGTAGGTTGTCCTGGACCATAACCGTTATTGTTTGTACCACTACTTGGCCTTATTGCTTTAGAGACATCTCTAAAACTACCTGCTGCTTCTGAACTAACTTTCTGTAGGGCAGGACCTATCGAATCAATCTCTTTCTTGAGGTCTTTAACGGCAGCAGTTAGCGAAACAACTTGGTCAACTATCTTGTTAGCCATTGCCAGTCCTTCCGTAACGTGCCTTTCCTAGGTTTAGCCAGTTTGTTCGTTCTCTCTTTGACATTTCTTTAATCTCATCGAGAGTAAATCCTTTATACATATCCGAAATAGCTGCCCATTCAGCAAACATCTCCAGATATGAACTTAAATTAAAATTGAAATAACGTGCCCAAGTTAATGGGAACGTGTACCTCACTTCCGCAGTCAGGGCATTCAACTGTGGTGTCTTCAAAGACAGGGCCAGGAACTCGTTTGTTTAACTCATCGAGAACCTTCCTTCGGTCTGTGACACTTAAGAGCTGCACCTGGTTCTTGTTGTAGACAGGGACATCATTTATCCTCTTAACAGTTGTCTCAAGAAGAATAGTGTTCAATTCTGCAGCGCTCTTATCCGCATTGGCAATCATCTCCTTTTGAGAAACGCCAGTTGGAAGATGCACAGTAATTTCTCCTACTTTTCCAGAAACAGTAAACACTCTGTCGTTTATAGGGTCTGATAAAACCTTTGACTTTATATCTGTATCTAGGTCTACAGCAATAGTCTTGAAGTCTTCGCAACCTGAACAATAGGAAGCAATTTCTGGGTGTGAACCAAAGGTAGCTTTCAGAATACCTACCAAAAGAGAGTCTCGGTCACCTGCTAACAGTTGGTCCAACATACTCTCAGTTACAAGTTCATTTCCAATACTTACTGTTCCACGTTGCAAGATGACCATTAGGGCTTTACCAAAACTATTTACTTTTGAAATAGCCTCTTCATCCTTACCGTTTAATTCTCTGACTTCAGCTTCTCGGATTACCTCCCCAGCGGTTGTTATGTAACCGCCAGGAAGGAAAACCGTTGTATCTGAAGGAGCCGTAATATCAGGAGCAACAAACTCTTGCTCCTGTGGTTGCATCGCTTTTTGTGCCAAGTCATTTGCCAATGCGGGGTTAGCCGCTGCACTGATTGTTTTCGTCATTTTAGTCCTTTGTTAGTTAAGTATTACGCTGTGAAGATAGCTGCTGAAGTTATCGTTCCTGTGTTATCAACTGAAGCCCAGTTAACGTCAAAGCCTTCGTGAACGAGAGCCATTTGCTCAACGAGCAAAGCGTCATCACCAGCATTGAGGTCAGAGTAGGCTACAGAAGTAGGCCAGCAGTTGTACACGTTAAAACGCATAGCGACTACGTCGCTTCCAGAAGCTGTTTGTGCTGGGTTGTTAGTGTCACCCACAGCATTTGCACCGCTTGGGATTGGATGAGCAAGAACTTGGATTTCAACATCGCAACGGAAGTTCTCAGAAACTCCGCGAGTTGTTCCGCCACCTTGTACAGTTGCGAACAAGTTCTTCATCCAGTTCATGTTCTCTGGGCTTCCCAAGAGAACACCACGTTGCAAAGTCAGAGGAGCAAAAGTTGTTTGCCCAGGAATCTGGTGAACAGTGGTGTTGTATCCGCCTTCACGGTAAGGGATTGAAGCTGTTGTAACAGACAGCCCCGATACAGAGGTGAACCCAAATGTAACTGAAGAGAGAGCCTTTAGAGCAGCACTCCCGTTAGCAAGGGGCTTAAACGTAACCAGGAACCTAAAGTTACGTAATGGGTCAGTGATTAGACTGGACCGATTGTTTGTTATTGTTGCCATTAGTTATATCTCCTTCAGATTAACTTAGGGTTGACTGAGAAAGGTTAATGACGACGAACTCTGCAGGGTACTGAAGAGCTACACCGACTTGAATATGTACTTCACCATTAGCGATGGTTGTGTATGTGTTGTTGGTTGCATCACAGCGTACAAAGTAAGCCTGTGCTGCTGTAGCTCCACGAAGACCGCCTTGGTTACGGTACTCATTGAGAAACGAACCAATTACAGTGTTCAACTTTGACCACAACTTTTCGTCGTTATTTTCAAAGATGGCAAACTCGGTCAAGTTCTTGAGTTCACGCTCGATGTAGATAAGAGAGCGACGCATGTTTACGTACTTGTTTGCTGTACCATCTTGGAGGAGAGTACGAGCACCCATGACTGCAAAGCCAGCACCAGGAATCTGACGGATGGCATTTACAGGGTTAGAACCAGAGTTCAATGTGTCCAAATCTGCTGGAGCAAGAACTGATTCGAGTGCAACTACTCCCTTAAGAGCAGTTTGGATTCCAGCAGGAGCCTTGAAAGGACCTGTTTGGTTATCTGTTGCAAGATAAAGCCCAGCAACCGAACCAGAGCAACCGATGAGACGAAGAGCGCTGCTGCTACGTCCGACTGGGTCTGCAATGTAAGTATTTGGGTAGTAGAGAGCGGTGGTGCTGTATCCGCTCAAAGTCGTAGCCAAGGACTTAACATTAGTAACGGTCTGTCCTGTTGCTGCATCTGCAACTAGGAATCCACCATTAGCTGAAGCCCAAGAGCTTGCAGCTAAGAGCACATCTGTCTGAGCAAGAGTAGTTGTTCCATCAGTATCGATACCTGTTGGCAAAGACCAAAGTCCTGGAATGAAAAGAACAAGCGCACGGTTTGTTGCGTTCAGCTCATCAAACGGGCTAACATCGTCAGCCTTGTAGTTGATGTAGTCTGCGCAAGTAACTGTGAGCCCATCGTTACCACCTGTGAGTGGGTAGACTGCAGGAGTGATTGCACCTGAAGGTGAAGCTCCAATTGTCAACTTGATGTAAGAAGACAAAGAGTTAACTACTGAAACTCCGTAGCTTGTTGAGGTCGAGTCTGAGAAAACAAGATTCTCATAACGCTCAAGAAGAATATCGTTACTGACATCTGACGAAGTTCCAGCAACACCCTCACGATAGACAGTCAGTATGTAAGTTCCAGAGACAGTTCCAGCTTCAGAAGTTACCCGAAGGTTATTTCCGTCTGCACCTGCGTTAAGAGCAGTGACTGTAGCCACTACTGCGCTTGAAGACGTTACAAGAGAAACAGTCGCAGCAGAAGGTGAGTGGGTTGAATCGTAATGAAGAAGACGCTTTACATAGAGCTCGCGTCCACCATTTTGGAAGAATGCGCCAACTTCAAAAGTGGCTGGGAATGAGGCATTGTATCCACCGAAGATTTGAGTGAATTGATACCATGAGGTGACTAGGGTTACTGCTTCTGGTCCACCCTGGAATGGGGCGACAACAGCACCAGCAGCATTCGCTGTTCCACCTTGTGGTAGTGAAGGTGGCAGTAAGCGCTCACTTAAGTAAACGCCAGGACGTGCGTATGACATTGTTTCTCCTTAGATTGTAGGTAGGTGCCGTGTTATTCCGAAATAGTGAACGAGACTGGCGTGAACGTTCCACGACCAATAACTGGATTGTCAGTTGTGCCTGAGACATTGACCTCAAGCGCTTTGTATAGTTCGTTGTATGTTTCCGCAGCAATCTCACTTGAGACGCGAACGGTAAAGGCGTTTACGAATAAACGCTTTCCTGCCTCTGTTATGTCTCTTTTTGAGACGTCCAGAAGATTAAGGCGACGCACTGTGTTGTCGTCGGGCTCTAGTACAGCGAATCGAAAAGGAATCTTTGCATAGAGTATTGTTGCCAGAATCTCACGGTCATGACGTGGCTGACGTGAGTAGGTTGTAATCTGATAGTCAATATTGACGGGGATAGGGTAATGAATTTCCCAGCTGTTAGTGTCAGGGTTATATGTTGCGCCACTATCCGCCATAGTCTCTGGGTCAGGAAGATAGATAGGCTTAACTAAACCGCGATGCGCACGAGAGAAGTCTTCGTTTATATCAATCATGTCAATGGTGATATAGGGGTACTTTTGTTCACGCAGTTCCTGGTCAGGTTGACCAAAGAAAACCCCAACGTTACGAGTAGCTGTGCCTGTTGAGTCTGATTTTTGGTCAGTTACAGTCATACCTAAAAGAAGTTCACGAATAGCTTTATCTTCCGAAAGAAGAAATGTCATAGCTCACCTACATGCTCTGATAGACGACCAAGGAGGAATTCATTGGCTTGGCCCATCTGGTTATTCACTCGGCGAATTGCAGCAGTAGGTTGACGACCTGGAGTTCCGTACTCCCAATCCAAAGCCTCAGAGTGCAGAGACTCATCGACGACTGTGTTAAAGCCGTCATTGTCATGGGTAACGCGAAGATTGTTCACTAAGTGGTCAGGCCAACCAGCAGTACGAGCTTCTTCCTGCACATGGGCAGTCATGTAGTGGGTAGTTTCTTGGGTAGCTTTATGAAGGGCTTTTTGAATTTGGCTTAGTTGCTTCACTTCTTCTTTTTCGCTTTCGACGCAACTTTTCCACCAACATATCCTGCGATGAGAGCTGCGACGATGTTCTTATCTTCTTTTGGACGAAACCCAAACACACCGCGCATAAATTCATCGCGTTCGGTTTGAGTGTCCAACTCCGTGATGCGGATGTACCAAGGTACATGAGCCATTAAAGTCCCCTTTTCATCGCAAGCAGTGGGTCCTGCACGGGCTCGCAGCGAGTTACCGTTAAGGTAATGATAAAGAACTTAAGGGATTTCGGAAGGGTTAACTTCGATAACTTTGTTTTCCCAGTCTTTGTTTTGATACGTCTTTAGCCTATGGCAGTTTGCACATAGAGTTTTTAGATTATCCAAGGAATTGTTGTTTTTGTTGCCGTCTATGTGGTCTACATCTAGTTGGCATTCATGCTCAGGCACAAAGCCGCACCTTTCGCAAACTTCTTTCCTGTGCTTTAGCCAAGGACTGCGTTGCGCCCATTTAGCCTTAGCACAACCCCACCTGTTTACGCCTTTAGTTTTTATTTTTACTGGGCCACAGTTAGAGCAGATTCCAGTTCTTGAGTCCGTGTTAATGTCAGAAAGAAGATGAATGTGTTTTCCCATGTAATAAGTATAAACAAAAGGCCCCCTAATTGGGGGGCCAATTGCTTTATTACTTACTTAGACTTTTTTATCTTTGCGGCTAGAGCCTTATCCATCTTGGCATCTTCTTTAGCTGATGGCTTCTTAGCATCCATCTTCTTATCGGCCTTTTCAAAAGCGGCCTTTTGCTTTGGGGTCATGCCCTTCATGAATTTCTTATCTGCTTTAGCGTCTTCTTTAGCAGTTAATCGCTTAACAGCCATTTACTTCTTTTTGCCCATTTTCTTCATAGCAGCCTTTGGCATAGCAGTAGCTTTCTTAGCGCCAGCCTTTGGGCCTTTTCCGTACCCTGCTTCGCCCTTCTTCTTTCCACATCCACATGAGACGCACATAGTTATTTACCTTTCGAGTTTTTTGCTGCCCAAATATTATCGACAGCATTTGGATAGGGACGACCCGCCTTTTCAGCGCGAGCCTTAGCCGACGCCTTCTGTCCGTCAGACAGAGGAGTGGACTTCTTCTTTGGGTTTTTCTTTTCCCAGATAGGTTTACTTGCCACTCTTTTTATTTCTCTTTGAGATGGCAGCAGCTTTTTTCTTAGCGTCTGCCTTAGATGATGCACCCCATGCTTGGAGTGATAGGAGTAGTCGAGTTGGCTCGCCGTTTGGCTTGTGCTCTGGTCCAGGGGCATTACCCATACGTGCTAGGAATGACGCACGGCGAGGATTGTCGCCTGACTTAACGGGGGCCTTCAGTGTTCCACCAGTCTCTTTGTGGTAAGAGGCACGCCCCTTAGCGTTGAGTCCTCCTTTTTTATTCTGTCCTTCTTTTTTCTGCCATGCTGCTGTCATGTTATTTACCGTGTCCTCCATGAGACTTGTGCCATTGCTTTACTGAAAGCACTCCTTGCTTAACAGTCTTAACTCCTGCTTTATCGGTTAAATCAATCTTGTCCCATTTAGAGTTACTTTTTCCAACATGGTCGACAATTACATCTCCATCTTTGCGTTTGTACACTCGGTGACCTTTTCCACCTGCTTCTACAAATGCTGGAGTCTCTGCTTTCTTAGCCATTACTTCTTTTTCTTTCCTGCTTGCGCCATCTTTTCCATCTTCTTTACACCGTACTTCTTAATGCCAGCAGCAGCTGCAACAGCAGCAGGATTCTTAGCGCCAGACTTTTTAGCCTCTTCTTCAACCTTCTTGAAGCGAGAACCTGTTCCTAGTTTTGCCTTTGCCATTTTTTATTTCCTTTTTTCTCAGTATTGACTTTCTCTGGTAATTTTCCTGGAGGAGTATGAGCCTCCCACTTTCTAGCCATTTCTGGATGGTTAACCCACATCCATTTTCTCTGCGCTTCAGAGAGAAAAGGCATTATTCGTCCTCATCCACTTCATCCCAATCTTCACTCTCAATATCAAGGTCAATATCTTCAAGTTCAGAGTCTTCTGGTTCAAAGTCTTCATCAAAAAGGTCGGGGTTAATTTCCTCTTCAAATGACATGCTAGCTCCTTAGTTAGCGTATTGCTGAAACTGTGGGTCGTTCTGGAGTTCTTCTGGATTAACCATGTAGCAATCCATTGAGACTACAGAATACCTTTCAGCGTACCTTCCTTGTGGCAAAACTCTACCAGGATAAAAAACAGTATTCTGGAAGAGAATGCGGTCCTTAATGTGGACTTCAGGAGTAGTCATCATCGCTGGCAAAAGACGATTGATGTCCGCAACAGCTACGGTCAGTGTAAGAGTGTCTGTAACGTAGAAGCCTCGCTCATTAGGAGAAGACGAGCCACGAGTTTGACGAGCCATAATGACTGGCAAGTCAAAGGGGTCCTGCCATCTACGCCCTAGACCATAACCTTGGTTAGAGACATCGTAGATGTCGTCTAGTACTTCAGTTGGATTAGCCTCGAAGTAGGCTTCGTCCCAAATCCACCAGGAGACTGTAGTTCCAACAGGAGTGCGCAAATCCTCTACGATACCTTCATCCATTGATTTGGTCTCGTATTCGATTTTAAACCGCCCTTGAAGTTGATTGCCGCGCATGGGCTTCTCCTAAGTTAGTTCTCTGGAGCTTCTACAGGAAGGCTTGCTGCATAGGCATCAACCTCAGCCTTTTCCACAACCGCGCCTTCTGCATTAAAGAAAGTCTCAACACCGGTGCTGACGTCGATGTCGACTTTGTAAGGAGGGTTAAAAGTATCCATTAGTTAGCTCCTAGAAGATAGACGCTTCCGCCGTTAAAAGTACTGCCACCTAGAGTGAGAGTCAGTGAGGTTAAAGCAGAGGTGGTTTGGTACATACCTATACCACTAGATAGTCCGTTGTTTGCAGAGCTGCTCCAATAGTTTAGAGATACTACTTTAGGAGCTAGTAGCAAAGCTCCCTCTATATCTATGATAAACAATTCAGCCACAGAAGTAGTTAAACTAAAAAGGTTGAACGAAGATGTAGGTCCCGTTCCCGCCACAAGTGTACTTACGGCCGGAGAAAGTCCAACCCTGGAGTAATTACTTCCAAAGTCCCCATTACAAGATAAGAAGATGTTTTGAGTACCGACAGCAATAGTTAAATTTGAGCTCATTAGACGGTATTTAGAGTAGCCACTAAGACTTGAAAAAGTAACAGAAGAGGTGCCTGAAGGGGACTGAGAAGAAACGAGCTGCCAGTTAGGTACTGACGCTGGAGTCGTTAAGGACGTGTAACTAATAGACATTAGGAGACTCTCCATCCGTAGGATGAACCTACATAAATTAGGACTACGCCTGCGTAGTTTTTGTCAATCAGCAATGTGGTTGCCTGTCCATCTATGCTCGAACCGTTGTTGTTTACAGTAATGTTATTTGTAGCGGCACTACCTGTTGCATCAAAAATGTGGATTTCATTTCCAATAGAAGGGCTTGAAGGCAGAGTCAAGGTACGAGCTGCAGAGGTATCTACCATGTAAGCATTGAACGCTGCTAGAGAGATGTTTCCACTAACAGTGCTGGCAGGAAATTGCCCAGAAGAACCTACAGTTCCTTGACTACCTAGTGTTCCCTGATTACCCTGCAGTCCTTGGGTTCCTTGAATGCCTTGGGTTCCAAGTCCTGCGGTGCCCTGGATACCTTGAGCACCAGCTCCCGCATAGAGCACCCACTGGGTACCATCGTATCTTTTGACTGCCATTTATCTATTCTCTCAGTTCTAATAAGAAATTACAGGGTAATACTTTTTACAATTGCTCGATTAAAACGTTGTAGAAAGTCCAAGTATCTCCTGTGGTTCCTGCCTGAAAAGTAAACTCGACCACATTTGAAACAGTAGTGTTAACTGCCACTGTTGAAGTTACTTGGTTCAAAAGGACTGTAGTGCCATAAGTGCTTTGCATCGCTCCAAGAGTTGTTCCAGAAGAGCCAGTTGTCAGAATTGTGGCTAGACCTTCAAAATAAAAAGTGCTTGCAGTTGCAGAGCCTGCAATCGTGTTAGTAGCTGCGATGCTTCCAGATAGGGTAGTAGTACCAATACGGAGGCGCCCAATACCTGTCGAAGAAGTGGTGCCTGTTCGTACACCCCATGCTGAGACTCGGTACGTAGTTCCAGCAACCATTGCATTTGCAGCTATCGTTGCAGAGGCGATGGATGCCTCTGAAGTTCCTGTGTACCCATTAGAGGAGGTGATAGCAGCGATGCGAGTCGTGGTTCCCATCGGTCCTTGAACGCCCTGAGTTCCCTGGATGGCATTATTTCCTTGGGAGTTGTCAATCCACAAGTCTCCAGGAACTGGGTAAGAAGGAGTGGAAGTACCTACGAATATCCGAGTCCCTGCTTGAGAGTCGGTCTTAACGTAAGCCCCTGGTTGGTTATTTTGAGCCATTAGGATATCTGGCTTCCAAATGCTGTGACTGTGATAGCAGTTGCGGCGTTACTCTGAATGTAAAGAGTGTCCGCAGTTCCTGTGTTTGTAAGAGTGATACCTAGTGTGTAAGTCTGGGTCGTGTAAGCTGGAATAGTTTGCTGGTAAATCAGGGCATTAGGAGCAGCACTGGTGGTGCCTGCTTTATTAGCAAAGAGGCTGATTGTCTCTGCCGTATTAGTGGTGTTGCAAATAACAATAGTGGACACTACAGCGCTAGTAGAAGTCGGCACAGAGTAAAGAAGAGTAGCAGAAGTTCCTGCTTGTGCTTGACCTAGGATAAGGTAAGAGGTTGCCAAAGATGACTCCTTCAAGAAGTGGTATTGAAATTATCCCGACTAGTAAGCCATCTGTACCAGTAAACTGTGATAGGTTGCCCCTATGAACCTAGTCCAACGGTCCGTTTTACAAGGCGGAAAACTGGCCCCTCTAGTGATACCTCAAGGTTTAACCTCTGGAACAGGGCTTATGAATCCTTCTATATTTATAGATGATGACGGGGATATCCTGGTTAATTTGCGCCACGTCAATTACTCCCTGTATCACTCAGAGAATAAGCAACTATTCCCCTCTAGATGGGGACCACTGGCGTATCTTCATCCAGAAAAAGACCAAAGACTAGTGACGGAGAACTATGTTTGTCGTCTTAACGAAGACTTAGTTATGACCGACTACTCTCATGTGGAGATGTTGGATTTACATACTCCTCTTTGGGAGTTTGTAGGACTGGAAGACTGCCGTTTAGTTCAATGGGAAGGTCAATACTTCCTGATAGGAGTACGACGAGATACAACCAATAATGGGGTAGGACGTATGGAGTACTCCCACGTGACTCTTGATAAAGCTAAATGGACTGTTACTGAAACAAAAAGAGTGCGAATTCCTGCACCATTTCCAGATGACTCTTATTGTGAGAAAAACTGGGTACCTATTTTAGATAAGCCTTATCATTTTATTAAATGGGCTTCCCCAGTAGAGATTGTAAAAGCCAACAAAGATACGCCTAAATGCACTCAGGTAGACTTGAGGCCTGGATTGGTACCTCCACTAGACCAACGTGGAAGCTCTCATCTTATCCGTTGGAAAGACAAGTACATCTCAATAAGCCATGATGTACATTTATTTAAGAACTACCTGAACCAGAAAGATGGTCATTATTTTCATAGAGTCTTAGTATGGGATGATAACTTCAGCCTAATAGGAATATCAAAGCAGTTTAAGTTCTTAGATGGATTGATTGAGTTTTGCGTAGGAGCAGCAGTCCACAATGGAGACTTGCTAATCTCTTGGGGCTTTCAAGATAACGCTGCTTTTGTTCTTAGGACACCAGGAGCAATAATTGATGAGCTAGTAGAAGAGGCATTGAACTATGGCAATTGAGGAACTTATAGTAGAACTCTCAAAGGACCCTTTTAATTCTAGGAAAAACTTTGATGCTGCTGTAGAGTACGAGAAAATTAACCAAACAGCTTCCGCTGTTTCGTTTTACTTAAGAGCAGTTGAGTACGGAACCGAAGATGATAAAGAGGTTATGTACACTTCACTGTTAAAAATGGCGCATTGCTTTAACGACCAAAAGGGAAGGGAACAAAGCGTCACAAACGCCCTACTCCAGGCAATTACAGTCTTACCTGAACGTCCTGAAGCCTATTTCAAAATGTCCCAATACTTTGAAAGAGCTGGACAATGGCAAGAGACATATTCCTGGGCAGTCATGGGCCTACATGCCGAAGAGCATAGACTAGTAGAGATGAAAGGTTTGCCAGCAGATGTTGAGTACAAAGGTAAGTACTGCTTACTGTTTGAGAAAGCAGTAAGTGCATGGTGGATTGGTCGTCCCGAAGAAAGTAAATATCTATTCAATCATCTTCTTAAAAAGTACAAGATGACTGACGATTACATCCAATCTTGTGAACGAAACTTAGCCAATATAGACAAGTAACAAAGATTAGCTAGGCGTAGGCTCATCTGGAACGTCTTGCTCTTCAATAATGTTGTTATTGGGCTTGGTCTCATCGTAGCCGCCCAACCCATAAGTAATTATTTTAGCCATTACTGTACCCTTACCTGAACGATTGGAACTATGCTTGTAGAAACTATGCTGAGCGAGCTTGCTGTTGAAAAGCCACTTGTGGCGTTAACCGACTGGGAGTAAGCCCAAGAAGTTCCGTTGTTTAAGTTAAGTGTCGAGACGACTGGCATCCCTGGGACTTGGTTAGCTGCAGCAAGACCTAAACCAGCAAAAGTGTTGGTAGTTGCTGCTGTTATGCAGTTTGCAGCCAACCAGTAAACTGTACCCACGCTTAACGCTTGAGAGATAGTTATGTTGTAGAGTGTTATAGCAGAAGTACAAGAAACTGTGCCCGAATCCAATAACACCGTTCCTGGCACACCGTTGTTATCATTGTAGATTCCAAGTCTAAAGCTGGCTGTACCTGAGAATGTTGAGGCAGTAATCACGCCAATCTGATTTAGCGTCACTGAGTTTGGAATAAAGAACGGGGTAAAGAAAGTCTGAGTTGCTGGAACAGTGGCTGTGAGAATTGAACCAAGACTTCTATAGCTTGAACCGCTAACTAGTTTTACAGAAAGTATTCCACCAGTAGTTCCTTGAGTTCCTGTGGTTCCTTGAGCTCCAGTTGTGCCAGTAGTTCCTTGAGTTCCTGTGGTTCCTTGTGCTCCAGCAGTGCCAGTAGTTCCCTGTGTACCAGTGGTTCCTTGAGCTCCAGTTGTGCCAGTAGTTCCTTGAGTTCCTGTGGTTCCTTGAGCTCCAGTTGTGCCAGTAGTACCTGTAGTACCCTGAGCTCCATTAGTACCAGTAATACCCTGAATACCCTGAATACCCTGAATACCTTGAGTTCCGTTAGTGCCCTGTAAACCAGTAGGACCTTGAAGCCCTGTTGTCCCTTGAGAACCTATCGTTCCTTGTGCACCATTAGAACCGTTAGCGCCTGTCGAACCTTGAGCGCCCGTAGTGCCTTGAATGCCATTTGTTCCGTTAGTACCAGAAGTTCCTTGAGTACCTGTTATACCTTGCGGTCCAGTAGTACCTTGGGCGCCAGTTGCTCCGTTAGTGCCAGCAGTACCTTGAGTACCAGTCGTACCTTGTGTACCTTGTGTACCCTGTAATGTGTACATAACCTGTGTGGCAGTAAAAATTACGCCAGGTGTTACAGGGACTGTTGGGCCTGTTTGAGCTGAAAATGTCGTGATTTCGATGGTTGTGGCAGATACCGCCCACATTAGTTGAATATAGTCGCCAGCAGCAAGTGTGATGACGTAATTAACCGCTGCGATTAAGGCACCAGAACCACCATGGGACGTGCCAGGGATATTAAAAATAGAGTTTGAATCAGCGACATCTGTGCCGTTTTTACGTATCCAAACATCCACGTTATCTGAGTTAGCGTCAGAATTAGTAAACTGAATTGAGTATTGGAGGTTGTAAGTTCCAGCGTTGGTAAACACGATTTTAGTTCCGCTATCGTAGCCAACACCGTTAGCCTCAAACTGCGAACCGATATTGACTACATAAGCGGTTGTTGTAGACGACGCAGTTTGGTTTGTAGTGTCGTAGAACGAGCCATAATACGCAAGCGCCCCACCAGCACCTTGCAAACCAGAAATCCCCTGAACACCTTGCAAACCAGAAATTCCCTGAACACCTTGAGCTTGAGAGTATCCGTATCCTTGGACACCTTGCGTTCCTTGAACACCTTGTACAGAAATGCCCTGAATACCTTGAATGCCTTGAGTGCCTTGAACGCCCTGAATACCTGTAACGCCTTGAACTCCTTGGGCGCCAACTACACCTTGAATCCCCTGAACTCCTTGAATGCCCTGAGTTCCTTGGGTGCCAGTTGTTCCTTGAGAGCCAGTTATGCCTTGTAGACCCGCAGCTCCTTGAGTACCAGTAGACCCTTGAGTCCCTGTAGTTCCTTGAGCGCCTGTTGACCCTTGAATACCTACAGACCCTTGTGTTCCCTGAATACCAGTAGTGCCTTGGATTCCTGTAGTTCCCTGAGACCCTTGAATGCCTTGAGTACCTTGAGTACCCGTAGCTCCTTGAGTTCCAATGTTAGATTGAGTAAAACTATATGTAACTCCAGCAGTAAAGGTCCCAGATGATGCTTGATAAGTTACTGGAATTGTGTATATGCCAAAGTAGACTGATGTTGCACCTGAAACTTGAAACTGTGCGTAAGTAGTTCCAAGAGAAAGGAATATCTGGTCCCCAACAGCTAATGCTGAAGCTGCAGCGTTGTTTATGTAAACAGTAGTAACAGAGGAGGGATTGGCGTTATTAAAGTTAAATTGGTTAGTAGACGAAGCAGTTGAACCCGTAAAAGAAACAAACGAAAGATTTACTCCGCCGACAGCTCCCTGCGCTCCTTGGATACCTTGAGTGCCTTGAGTACCAGTAGACCCTTGAATACCAGTAGTGCCTTGGATTCCTGTAGTACCTTGAGTACCAACAGCGCCTTGAGTCCCTGTAGCGCCTTGCGTTCCTGTAGTGCCTTGGGGACCTGTAGTACCTTGAGTACCTGTGTATCCTTGAACACCTTGAATACCTGTAGTTCCTTGTGAACCAGTTGTGCCTTGAGTACCAGTCGTTCCTTGAATACCAACTGCGCCGTCAAGATTTACTGACCAAGATGCAAATGTTCCTGAACCAACAGCGCGGTCATTAGTAAAAGTGAGTGAGCCGGTAGAAGAGTTGTAAGCGCTTACTGTTCCATACTGAATGGCGATAATAGAGTTAGATACCACAAGGTTTTGACCAACAGAGTAATTTAGATTAGCCCCAACAGTGATTGTTGTTGAGCCAGTATTACTCAATGTAAAGGAGGTTGTTGATGTAGTTTGGTATTTATCGCTAGCTGTACCTTGTATACCTTGTAGCCCAGTGCCTCCTTGTAAACCTTGAACGCCTTGGACGCCAAGTGTTCCTTGGGCTCCTTGAATGCCAATGGCTCCTTGGGCTCCTACAAACCCTTGAGTTCCTGTACTTCCTTGAATTCCTGTAGTGCCTTGGATTCCTGTAGTACCTTGAGTACCAACAGCGCCTTGAGTCCCTGTAGCGCCTTGCGTTCCTGTAGTACCTTGAGTCCCCTGAAGTTGAGCGTATCCAAATCCTTGTACGCCTTGGACTCCTTGAATACCAGTTGTGCCTTGTGGGCCTGTAGTTCCTTGAGCCCCCATAACAGCGGGAAGCCATGCAGCAGCGCCAGAGTCGTAGTATTTAAGCTGTGCCATTACTCACTCACCTCATCTGGAATCTCGTACTCTTCAACTATGTTGTTATTTGGCTTAGAGGGGTCATAGCCTCCTATACCGTAGCGTGTGTATGTAATCATTAGTTTGCCTGCAACTTTGCTACACCAATTTGCCCAGTGTTAATGTTTCCAGTTAATGTTCCCACCGTAGAAGGTAAAGCTCCAGTCACGGAGGTTTGATACCAACCTAAATAGGATGGGCTTGAAAGGTTAGCGGTAGTGATAAGGGCTTGAGTATAGGAGATGCCAAATAAAGTAGGAGAGGTAGACCCCCCTTGCCAAACATGGCATAGCCAGTAAATGCCTGGAGTAAGGGTAGTACTAATTGTAATGGACTTATTTCCAATAGTTGACGTATCTACGGTTCCAGCGTCTAAAATTAGGGTAGAAGGAGAATCAACCCCATTGTTATTGTAGATACCCATTCGGACTGTGGTAGAGGCTTGAGCAGTACTGCAGTTAAGAGCTAAAGCTTTAAATGTAGTGGTTGAAGTAATAAAAATCGGGTAGAAATATAACTGATTCAATACCTGTGTTAGACCAGACCCAGCATACCCAGGGGTAGTCATATAGTTTCCAGACCTGACTGGAAATTGATATAGAGGGACTGTTTGACTTGGGCCAAAAGCAGTTGAGGAGGTATCTTCCCAAAGAACAGTAGTGTCTGAAGGAGCTGTAGAGGCTACTACTATTCCTCTAAAACCTTGTAGACCTTGTACGCCCTGAATACCTTGTAAGCCAGTGTTTCCTTGTGTACCAGTAGTGCCTTGGTTTCCTTGAACACCCTGAATACCTTGGGCTCCTGTGGTTCCTGTAGTTCCTTGAGCTCCAATGTTTCCTTGAATACCCTGCAGTCCTTGATTACCTTGAATGCCTTGGGTCCCTTGAGTCCCTTGAGTCCCTTGAACTCCTTGGACAGAGATGCCTTGTACGCCTTGCGTACCTTGAGTTCCTTGTACACCTTGTATTCCTTGAGCACCCTGTACACCTTGAATACCTTGAATACCTTGAATACCTTGTGTGCCTTGTGTGCCTTGTGTGCCTTGAGTACCAACAGCGCCTTGAACTCCTGCAGAGCCTTGTACACCTTGAATACCTTGTGTGCCTTGTGCTCCAGGAATACCTTGTACACCAGTTGTGCCTTGTAGACCTTGTGTTCCCTGCGCACCTACTGCGCCTCCTTGTCCAGGAAGAACTTGGATAGGCGACTGTACTCCTTGAGCTCCAGTAGGAGTAGTTACCTGTACAACAATAGGGTTAGGTACTTGTACAGTTATAGAGCCGCAAGAATAACAGCCGCAATTAGTAGGATGGCTGTTTGTCATTCAGTCACCTGTGTTGTTACGAAGACCATACCCTTCATGTAGGTTTGCTCGTAACTTGAGTCAGTCACCGACTTTGCTTGGATATCCCAGTAACAACGTTGTGGCAGAAGTGATGTTTGGTCACTGGTCAAAGAAAGACCAAGTTTTGTAGTTGACCCTGATACGGTTGCAATGGTGAACGAAGTAAGAGGAGTTGCATAACCAGGTAGTACGACGATGTCTGAACGCCATTCATACTGTGTAACATCAAATGTAAAATCAAGCTCAATGTAGAACGAGTCTCCTTGGTACATGCTTATGTCGTAGTTTGGCACTGTAGACGGAGTAGGAGAAGCACCATAGGTTGGAATAGGCAACAAAACACGTTGAGGTGCGGAAATGTCATCCACTTCTTGTGGTACAAAGATAGGCACGTATTGGTTGGTTGTCTTTGAGATACGGCGCAAAGAAAATACGTCAATCTTGTAAAGGCCAATACCAAGCTGTGAGCATAGTTCACGGTATTGTTCTTTTCTAGCATCAACCATGAGCATTAGTTGGCGATACCGCTCAGAACGAGGAATCATTACTCCGTCTGGAGCTGTGATATCAATATCAAAAGAAGAATCGGTAGCGAGAGTGTAAAGCGCTAAAGTAGCTGCGTATACTGCTACTGGATACTCTTCTACCTGTGGTAAATTCTCTATGGTAACTGTACGACCATAAGGGTCAGTGTGATTCAGAGTATGTTGAGCAAAAGCATCGCAAACAAAAGTGTTTATTTCAGTATCCGTAAAATACCTAAAGTAAAACCCAGCTACAACAATGCTGTCCCCTGCAGTTGGGGTAGTGTCAAAAGTGATGTAACCAGTCTCTTCCTCTACTTCGACTGAACTGGAAACATCAGTAGAGTTCTGATGAATAGCTAGGGTAGTCCCCTGAAGAGGTGAATAAGGGATTAAAAATCTATTAGTGGTTCCGTCTGCCATGAATGAATAGACGAAAGACTTGCCCATATCGCCTAATTCAGTTCTTAAACGGGCTGCTAACGAACTTACTGTAGCCACGAAACCTCCGTAATAATGTTTAGAGCATTATCTCTTGTATCTTCAAATTAGTAAGCACAAAAGAAAAAGGTCCAACTCCCAACTGGGAGGAGGGCTGGGTACCAGTTGGAAGTTGGACTACTTGTGACGGTTAATTAGGCCGCCAAATGTAACCTAGTTGTTCCAAGTAACTGGCAAGTTGTGCAGGCACACGGTATTTGACTCCTGCTTTAAAGCTGTAGTGGTTTCCTACTCCAAATGTCATATCCTCGATATCAGTGATTGTGCGGATAATCACTGCGTCATTAGCGGTTGAAACTCCTACGTTTTCAATCTCATCTAGTACGAGAGGTGCATCGGGTTGCTTTGGGTCAAAGACATCGTTCTTAAGAGACTCTTGCTCAATCTGTGCCGCAATTGAAATCTCATCTTTACGTTCTTGAAGAAGTTTTGCGTTTTTCTTAGCTGCTTGTTCCGCTGCACGACCTGTTGCGTCAAGCGGACTTGTTGGTGTGTTTGCCACGGTGTTTATTCTCCTTGTTAGATTTGTTAAAGTGACTGGGGGCCAAAGAAAGAGTATGGCCCCCAGGCACGAGGTGTCTTAGTTTGTGTAAACCTTGACGATAGATTGGTCGGTGATTACACCGAGACCCCAGATTGCGTACCAAGCAAGAGCGTGTTCACGACCGAAGTCAAGAACGCCACCATCACGAAGTTCGACTGGGAGAGAGATTGCGTGACCAAAAGCGTTGTCACCAATCATGATGGACTCATAAACGGTTGCAGCAGTTGTGTTGCTTGAACCACCGTTTGGATAAGCTGTTGCACCAGCGTTTTCTGGGTTACCGCCAAGACCTGGACCAGTGTTAGCCTTTACAGGGACAGAGGTTTGGTCTGCAACAGTTCCGACAGAAGAGGTGTAGTCGATGACGCTTGAAGAAGCGAAAGACTTAACCTGAGTGGTTTCGATGAAGACTACGTCGTACAAACGTCCGATTTCACCAAGCATGAAGTTACCTGGAGCAGCGTACTTCGTTACTTCGATGAACTCTGGGTTCGAACGAAGGTCACGAGATTGCTTAGGGTGTACGAATTGTACGTAGGTCTCGCCCAAGCGAGGGATGTTCTTACCAGCAAGGGTAAGCGCAGCATCCTTAACAGCGCCTGTGGTCAGCTTGAAGTTACCTGTCAAGCCTGAGATGGAAGTTCCGACTGTACCTTCTACGTACCAGTCGTTGATGCCCTGGATACCTGAGCGGTCATAACCAAACACTGCTGATGTTGCAGCAGAGAGAGTGTTACGAGCCTGTGTATCGAGGTACTGAGCCATGTGGCGACCAAGAAGACGTGAAGCAGAAGCCATAACGTCATCGAAGGAAGCGTTCAAGAGCAACTCAGAAACAGCAACGGCATAACCGTTTTCTGCAACTGTGATTGCAATTTGCTCTGCTGTGAGAGCGTTGGTGGTCATACGAACACCTTCTGTAAGAGGTGTTGGGTCTACTGCGAAGTTCTTGTAACGCAAGAAGTTAACGCGGAGACCTGGAGCAACGCCGAGTTCTGTCTTCTTAACAGCGAACTGTTCGAAGCGAAGGATTGGCATAGCCTGGAACAAGATTTCCTTGGACCAGATTGTCTGAATTGCTTGGTTCAGGCTTGAGTTGGAGCCTGAGTAAGCTGTAGGTGCACTGGCGAGTTGTCCAGTACCTGTAATTGCACTTGCCATCTGAGGTCAAGTCCTTTCTTAGTTGGTTGAGGGGGTATTAACCGAAGAGACCCTGGCCTCTATTAGATGCAGCGCTGCCAAGCAACTTGGCTCGGTTCTTCGCATAGTCTGCCAATGACATGTCCCTGACTGAGTCAGGAGTAGCGATATGTTGGTCCGATTCGTTATCGAGGGGTCCTGATGCAGGAGCGGTAATGCGTGCTCCCACCATTTGTTGCCTTTGATTAAGCACAGTCTGTTGAACATCTTGCATGATTAGTGCAGTCTTTTCTTTCAACAAGCTGATGCTTTGTTCAATTTCTTCTTCTGAATTACCTGAAATCATATCTAGAAGTTGAGGGGCGATTGTTTCGCGCTCTTCTTCAATTCTGAATGCACGGTAGTTCATCACTTCTTGGAACTTGCGCTCTTTCTCTAGGAGAGCAAAGGCGCGTTCTCTTTCAAGACTTTCTTGCTCTAAACGAGCATTCCATTCTTGCTCCTTCTTAGCGAGGAGTTCCTTTGCGGAAAGTTCTTCTTCTTCTTTTGCTCTAAGAGCAGCAGCTTCAGCCGCTTCTTTTGCAGCGATAGCCGCTGCACGGTTTGCTGCTTCCTCTTCGCGCTCTCTCTTAAGAGAGGCGAGTTCTTCTCTCATCTTTTCCAACTGAGGATACAACTTTGCTTTCTCTTGTTCACGAGCTTTAGCAAGGTCGTCTGCGGTGTATCCCATAGCTCCCTCATTTGGGTTTGACTGTGCTGGAGTGTTAATTGCACCGTCAATGAGATGTCCCATTAAGGTGTCTCCGATGTTTTCTTGTTGGGTTTCCATATCAATCACTTATCTTTCTTGGGTTATTGTCCGAATGCCTTACGGCGTGCCACTTGGTTATGTGAGACAATTGCATATCATTTAAAGGCTTTTGTCTCGTTATATTCTGATTTTTTATCAGAAACTTAGTTATCTTTTTCTACCGTTCTTCTTTGTGGAATCTTTGTTCCGTAAGCTTGGGTTAGTAGAGCCTCACGAAGTGAGTTCTCAGATTGGTCTTCCATCATTGATGCCGCTTGGTTTTCAGGGCTGTCAATGTTGTCAGGACTTTCAGGTCCCTGAATTCCATCTCCCAGTACGTCACCGTCACCTAACTCCTGGGGAGTTATAGGAATAGCAGAGTTTCCATCTGGACCAGGCATCATGCCTGTCATATCCATGATTTCTTTCTGAATCTGAATCTTTACTAACTGTAGAGCTCCATCAGCCGTTGCATCAGCAATAAGCTCTTGGCGAATCTCTTCCAATTTCTCCTCTGGGAATTCCTCGCCAAGAGTACGGAGAGCGCCTTCCTTAGACTCAAGTCCCATTCCCAATTTAGTCTGGATTTCGTTAAGAAGAATCAGCTTATCCAAAGGCAATGGAGGAGGGAATTGAACATAGTTCATGTAGGTAATTGGGTCATTAGGGTCAAGCTGAGTTAGTTGGCCTGGTTTGATTGGGCCATCACTCTCTGGGTTATAAAGGAAAGTTTGTGGTTCTTTGAAAGCAAGGTTACGAAGAATCAGTTCGTTAATCTTCTCAATACCTTTTCCGTATTGAGCAACCTTTTGGCTGTAACGATTCATCAAAGGTTGATACTGAATAGAAAGCGCAACACCTGACGTGTTTGAAATTGGCTGAACTTGTCCTAGAGCAGTCTCTGGGATGTTCATGATTTCGTGCATTGAGCGCTTTAAGAGTTCTAAGTACTTTAGAGCTCCATCAATTCCTGACGCTCCTCCTTCAAGGTTGAAAACCTGAGAGTCTTTTGGAAGACCGCCCCAAACTTTCTTTGCGCCTTTTTCAAGGTTAGATGCTTTAGCACCGATAATAACTGTCACAGGGGAAGCGTGGTAGTTAATAATGTCTGCTACATCTGTTGAGATTTCGTTGTAAGCACGGTTAATGGTGATGATGTCATGAGCATCTGCAAGTCCCCATGGGGAACCTGATACAGGTACGTTAGGAATGTGAACTACAGGGATTACACCTAGTGGATTAGGCCGTGAATCAATGAGCTCATCGTTGATGTACTCTTCGATAACATCGTCAGTAAGGATTTCAGTGTAAGTAAATACCTGTCGTGTACCCTCTAAAGATGTGCCCCAGAAACGATATTTCTGTTTAAATCTCAGTAACCGTGTACGGTCATGTGGGTGAAACTCAGGGAAACAAAAGGAGGAGTTCATAGGAAGAATACGAACACGACCTGGGTGGAAGCCACCTGCGGAATCGTCCCAAGGCTCTTCATACGCGACCTTTACGAACACGTCGCCAGTAATTCCACCTTGTTGTGCCATCTCAAGTAGCACACGCATCTTGTCATTATCTACTTCCCATACACGCTCTAAGCGGTCAGGGACAATAGCTTCAGTTGCTTTAGGGGAACGGAAGTGCACGCCTTTACCAAAGGTAAAGCGTGCTAAAAAGTCATTGAATGCACGGTAGTAATTTACCGCAATTTGCATTTCGCCCGTCTCACGACGGTAACCCCAGTGATGACCTATTCAACCCAGGTACATCGCCCAATTGAGCGAGTACCTGTTTAAGCGCGGTCCATGTACCTCGAATTCGGGGCTATTCCTCGTCAGCCAATTCTACAAGTCCCAATGGGGAAATGGAGATTGTTAGGTCTGACGAGGCTGCGCGATAAGACGGAGGAGAAAAGTCTAGGAATGACATGCGCTAAATCACCTCCAATCCGTCCGTGACAGACTTGGTATGTGTCTGTTGAGTGCGTGATGCCCGCACTGCGTCAGCATTTTCGTTCTTCGAACGACTCATATAAGTTACTTTTTTTCTTTCTTATCTTTTTTAGAAGACTTCTTTTTGTCAGTAGCTGCTTCTTGCTTTTTCTTGTTCTCAGCTTTTTTCTTCTCAAGACCTTTACGACGGTCTTCTTCGCTTGTCTCTATAAATCTTCCACCATGCTCGGTGTATGTCTTACGAACCCAGTGTGATGCACCTGGATTTGGGTAGGTCGAGTACTTTGCTTTTGCCTGGGCGACAATCATGTCCCACATTTTCTGATTAGCTGGCTTTACTGCCATTTCGTACTCCTCTCAATACCCTATTGCCCCCACACTAATGCGGGGGCAAAGGTATGTCTCTATAAACTAGTCGTTAACTACAGTTGCAGATTGACGTTGTGTACGTCCGCCTGAACGAGCTACTTCTTCGATTTTCGCTGCTGAGTAATCGTTCATGGTTCCATGAGCGAACTCACCGAGGAACTCTGGTCCTTCAATCCAAGATGCTGAACCGACGTGGGCACGCTCTGAGAGTGTCTCAGCAGCAGGCTTTTCGAATACGTTAGCATTGCGGTTTGGGCGACCAGCAGCAGGAATCAAGCCCTGTTGCATACCCTTCTGAAAATCAGTTGGAACATCGGTATCAGTAGCAATACCCTCTTCGAAACGGAGTGGTCCACGGCGTGTTGCGTTGCCTGCACCCTTCATTTCGTAGACTTGTGGAGCACGCTCTGGAAAACGGGGTGCTGGTGAAATTGTCATTCTTACTCCTTAAGGATGTGTTGATAGGAAGGCCTATTCCTTGGGAATAGTTTCCACCCTTTTGGAGCCTTTTTGTTGTTAAAAGAAGGGATTACTAGAAGCAACTACTTCCGGCATAACAAGGTTCTGGGTAAGGCTGCAAGCAATAGAGAGTGAATCCACAAAGTCATCGTGGGCATGGGCTTCATCGGGGGCTGCAACCATGTAGTTAGGGCCTTTAAACGTAACTTCGGCATCCGTCATCTGCTGATAAAAACGCCTAAAAGTTCTTCCTCTGCGAACCTTTGCATGTGCAGGCCAACTAATCATTTTTCTCTGAATCAATGCCTGTAAGTGTTTCCACCTCTTCGATTGTTCTGATGGACTGGAGGTAAGAGCAGTTACTTCAGCGCGAGGCATTAGAAGCTTTAGACGTTGGGCTACTGCGTCTCCTACACCGTTAGCATCTACCCCTATAGCAAGCACGTCATAATTCTCTAAGAAGTTTACAATCTGAAAGTATTGTTCTTCCCAATCTTCTCCTTGAAGTTCCAACCAGTTCAACACTCGATGGTCGAAGTAGCCGAACTCGTCTGGCCTATCCCAGTCAACCCAAACAACAGTGACTACTGTTGAGTCAGTCTTACGAGCTGGGTCAATTCCCACTACTACGGGAGTTTTATGCCATGCTCTTACGACCTCTTGCGAAGTGTCTCCTAACTCATCCATGACTGTAGAAGTGACGAACATACCTCTTTCTAACAACCATTTGCAGTTATGAGAAGCTAATCCTTCTGCGATAAAGGTTTTCGTCGTTGTTTCAAGAGCTACAACCTCTTGCTCACCAACATACTCCACTGAAACAACTAGAGGGTGTTCAAAGTCTTGTCCGACGAAATCATGACGGCCTATAGACCCGAACTCATCCAAGTTCACTTTCTTAAGTAATCGTTCTGGACGTATTTGTCCCAAGAATCTAGACATGCTCGCACGTCCGCCTGCTATATGGAGAACAGTTACATCGCCATTAGTACCTGTGTCATGCCGTTCCCAATACTTAAATCCCAACTCAGTCAGATACTTCCTTACCTTTGAAAGCATGACATTATCTCTCTGAGAGAATCCGAGCATTGCTTGACGAGAGAAGTGCCCCTCCCCATCAAATGCAGCCGCTAGATACCCTGTTCTATAATCTTCTGCACTCTCCCAAGTATCTAATATTTTAAAAATACGGTCTGTAGTAAGTAGCTCGTCTGTGCGTTTCCACACTGTTCTACGACCAGCTGTTGATACTAGCCATAAATGTCCATCTGATGAGCCCACAACTGTGCCGTCTGACAGGGCTATATTGTAAGTAGGACGAAGTATGCGCTCCGCTTTAGTTACAGTTGTTTTCCGTATTTTTCTATGAGCACCTTTAGTAGTTGGTTCTTCGTCGAATCCTACGAGAGTATCTCCAACTTTTACAGACCCAATCTCCACATACTGAAGGTCTGAAGTAAGGACTTTAGTAGTTGGAACAAGGCAGTTGTACGACATCTGAAATTCATCGGAATCTTCACCGATACGAAGCATCTCTTTTCGAATAAATTTTTCGTAATTAGGTTGGACTTTCGCGACTTCTTTCCAGTCCCATTGGAAATGATTTTGCCGTGAATTACGCCCAGTTTGACGACGACGGTTGAGTTGAATACTTCTGTAAAAGTTGTTTTTGCTTGTTGTTGGTGTACCTGTTTTTACCATCGTTCCTGCGTAGTAAGCCAACATAGGAGAGATTGATTTGGATACTACGAAGTCATCCGCTTCTTGGCACTCATCAATAACTACCAAGTGGAACGACTTAGATTCAATCTTTGCACGAGGGTTAGCAGTCATCATAGTGATAGTAGAGCCTGATTTTTTAAGCTTAATCTGCCGAGTAACTCCACCCACACGAGCTGTGCTATCGTCAATCTCTGGGTCATCCATGATTTCAATAGCACGCTCAGACGTAAGACGAGTCACTGCTCTCCCGAACAGAGTTTCGGCCTGTGATTCTGTAGGAGCAAAGAGTCCTACCCATAACCCATCTTTAAATTTTCCAAGAAGGTCTGGATACAGCTTTGCAAGCCGAGGTAAAAGAACCATCAATGTTGCTACGACATCAGCTACTGTTTCAGATTTACCTGACTGACGAGATGCAAGAGCAGTTATTTCTTCACCATCATTGATGATTACGGACTCAATTATCCGTCTAGCTAAAGGTTTTTGGTAAGGGTGTAAATCGTGCCCAACAAGGACTACTAAAAAGTCCATAATTTTTTCGATGAGTTTATTTACAAATTGTTGAGAAAGCTCATCTAACTCTTCTTCCTGCTCTTCTACAACAGGTTCTTCATCCTGGAGATAAAAGTCAGGATTTATCTCTTCAAATTTTTCTTCGTCGTAGTTTTCCATGTGTACCTATCTAGACAGCGAAGCCCACCGAAGTGGGCTCGCTAGACCTGGAGAGAGAGGTGAAGCAAGAGAATCATAGCATAGATTCTGTGCGTCGCCTCAATTCTTTTGTGATTTCGTAAAAAACTTCTGCACCCATAACCATCTCTTCGGCAACATCTTTATTCGGATTCTTTTGCCAAACGGTAGACATCTTTCCAATCGTATACATCGACTGTTCCATCCATTGCAGCAAGTCTGGAGTGGAGAGCATTGAGACTCTCTTCTGTATCCGTGTTTGCTGGGGGCGGTGTCCATCCCGCTTCTTCAGTGAAATCATCGTAAGTCGCTTCCCTGCCATCCACCGCTTTGGTGAGGGCATCTTCTTCATGTGTTGTTCCTGTCCAATAACCAAGGACTAATGCCTTGTATTTAGGTAATCGTACTATGAAAGGTTTAGAGGTCCTAAATGGTTCTTCGATTTCTTGGGTCCAACCTCTGACAATTACTTTTTTCCCCCAGTCATATGGGAATTTAGTTACTTGAACAAATGTGGGTCCGAAGTTATGCGTCCTTGGCATCTCTACCTTTTCTTTGGAGTAGTCCTTTTTGCTGTAGCTTTCTTACGTTGGGCATAGAAATTCTTGCCCTTTTTCTGAATCTGTACAGCGCGAGCAATCCTATAAAGATTTTCACGAACTTGTGGGCTAACGTCACCTAAAGTTGCTGGGCCACGAGGATGGTAGTCCAATACTGAATAAATATAGACGCCCTTTGAGTTTGTTCTCTTAAATTCCTGCCACTCATTTGGGTTTACTTCATAGTAGTTGTAGAAGGTACCATCACGGAAAACGACAGTAAGGACTTCGCGCCCTGAATCATACCCTGCAGCTACAGTTCGTGGACGGTCTGGGTCACTTGTTGAAGTAGGAACCATAGTGATAGGAGCAGGACCTCTTCCTTCATCAGCTTGTGGCCCCTTTAGACCTGGAATTATCAACTCTCCCGTATCTATGTCTTCGTCATAAGATTGACGGTAAGAGGAGCGGTCAACTGGATTTCCAGCAGAATCAAAGTAGCCTAAACCAGTGTCCACACCAGTAGCAATTGCTTCTCCTGCTTGGTTACGAGATTGGGCAGTCCTAAAAGTTTGGGGGTTGTAATAACTAAGGATGCTGGTGTCTTCACTTAAATCAATGAAATCATTAAACGCGCCTTTTGATGCAGCAGTAGGAACGTTAGCGAAAGGATTTGTTAACCCAGCATTGAATAACCCTGTGGCCTGTGCTTTTGTGTAGCCAAGCATACGGCCTGCGCCAATTGCGCGTTGCAATTCCTGTGCAGACGGTTGGGCCATCTTGCGCCCACCTGTAGACCCACCGCCTGCACGAGAAATTGCCATTTAAACCCTATTAGGCGTAAGGCGTAATAGTGATAGCAGCGCCCACTGCGATGCTCGAAGCACCTGCAGCGATTGACTGAGTCTTGATGGTTCCAGAGGTTCCCTTAACTGTAGGAGTACCTGTAGGAGATGCGACAGCAATAGCTGTGGTGTTGTTAGAGACGAACGATACGGTGTTCGTAGCGTTTGCTGTAACTACCCATGTGCCATTGAGTTCTGTCGTAGTTGAATCTGCAAGACCAGCAATTGTGATGCTTGCTCCAACTGGGAATGCTGCACCAGCACCTGTAGCAGTAACTGTTGCGGTTGCTGAACCAGAGGTACGAGCAGCAGCAGTAATTGAGATAGGTGTGTTGGTTGCAGAAGATGCAGTTGTAGGTGTCAACTCTGTGTCATTGAGAGCATCTGTAGCGAGAACTGTTGTCAGACCTATAACGCTAGGAACGAGAACATAGTCAACTCCGCCAGACTGTGAGCCTGTGGTGTTAGGTGTGTAGAGTGGGTATCCATTCCAACCAGTCTCTGCGATGTCATGCGTATCAAGAGCGTAGTTCAAGTCTGAACCGCCGTTTGCTGTACGAACATCGTTAGGTTGCAGTGGGAAGTTACCCCATACAAAGTCAACTACAACGTTCCCAGCGGAATCGAGGAGATGACCGTCATTGTTGGTAGCCATTTATATCCTTTCACAATCATGATTGTCGAGTTCAGTCTCTAGAAGTATTTCTTCGCAGTCGCGACATCTGAAGAAACGTACATTATCTAAACCTACATGTAGAGAGTCCGAATGGTGGTCCTCGTATTCCATCTTGGGTTGGGCTAGAACTTCAGGTGGAAACGGTCCTCTAGGGCTGTGCGCTACTGATGGTACAGCATGACCCTGCACCGCGAACTTGCGAATTAAGGCCATTTATTTTGCCGTCTTTTTAACTGTCTTCTTCTTTATCGGTGCGGACTCCTCTATAGCAGGAGCCCGAACTCCTAGCGTCTTGGAGATTTCATCCAGACCTTTTTGCCACTCTTCCGTAGTCTTTAGTGTTCCAGCTTTCTTCCTAGCCTCTAAAAATCTAGGGAGATGGTTGTTGCAATACTTGATGCTTACTTCAGGTGTTATTTCGTATATGAATAGCGCAGGGCTATCGCAATTGGCACATTTCATTTGTTTCTCCGATGTTACTTTTTTAGGGAACGAATTCGTCCAGTCTTAGGGTCACGAGTCACTGAAGGTCCAGTTTTCTTCTCTGGTGTCATCTCAGGAGCTACTTGTTCTGCAGCAGCTTTAGGGGCTCGTCGTGTTTTGTTCTTTAAAGTAAAGTTTGCTTTTACATCTCCATGCTGTAAGGACATCTCTGTACCTGGTTCAGCGTGCTTTCTAAGTGCACCGATAAACTCCATTTGCCGACCATGAGCAGCATTCCCCTGCTCTAAAGTCTGGGCGTGTTCTTGTGCGGAGAGCTGTGACACGTTCTGGTGTCTTACATTTTCAAGCTCTACATTGTGAGCATGTACAACTCCAGCATGTTGCATAAGATTTTCATGGTTCTGTTGGTTTAGTGCAGACGCATGTTGGAATGCCAACTGTTGGTGCATAAGGCCATTCACACTTGACAGTCTCTTTTTAATACCGCCAGACATCGAACCAAAAACGTCAGATGCGTTACTGTTGTTTAAGTTAGCCAATTCCATGGATAAATGGTCTCTTATTGGAGTGGATTGTTGGTGCTAAACAAAAGAAAAAACCCCCACTTTTAATATGGGGGCCTTTCTTGAGGTAATTAAGGTTACTTAGTTTGGTCAGGAGCCACTGTAGAAGCTTCCTTTTCGACAGTATCGACAACCTCATTGATTGCCTTAGCTCCGACATTTGCCACAACTGACTCTGGTAGGCCAGTGGTCTTTGCTACCTTGTTGTAAAGGCTCTTTGGGTTAGCCTTAATAACGATTGGAAGAAGAACACCTTCTACTACAGACCAAAATACAGTCGTGTAGTTGTGGGCGCCCTTAGTTGTAAGAGTCTTAACTACGTTAGCTACGACAGCGATAAAAAGACCATATAGGTAGTGCTCGATAATTACTTTTGTTTTTGCGCTTAGCTTCATCTCTATTCCTCTATGTTGTTTGCGTATGGAGTTACGATATGGGACTCGGCCGAGACATTAGGTGACGACGAGTTTGGTGTATGAGACGATACACCTGCTAGGGCTGCTGTTGCAACTGCAGCGAGGTGTTTTGGGTCAGTAGAGTAACCTGTAGCCGCCCAAGTACCTAGGGCAGCAGTGCCAGCAATCGTAAGATGGACTGGACTGTCAAAGTTAAGCTTTATTCCCACGAGCGTGCTCCAATATCTCGTTTACATGCCTACGAAGTTCCTCAATATGATTATGAGTCTCTTGGTCTAGCTTTAGGTCTTTAGTAATAATACGCCTGTCTTCATCCCCAGAACGGTTAGTTGCGTTCAAAAGAAGGCCAGAAAGCAGGATTGACTCTAAGGAAACTGTAAGAGTCAGTAGATTAAAGGGGTAAGGGTCAAACGCCGCAAAGGTCATCCAGATAGTCCAAAAAATCATGTGAGAAATTAAGAACCACGGTGAACCAAAAGCAACGGAGCACCAGTCAGATATTTTCTGAAAGTTCTTCATTCATTCGCCTTAGCTACCATAGAGGTGTAAGTAGCGGCATCAATTCCCTTACCTTTAGAGGCTTTAAGCCCTGGGTACAACCCTTGGTATATTGGGACTAGCGCCATATCCTGCTCAGTCAAAATAGAGCTCACTAGATTTGCTGGAAGTAGCCCTGCATTAGCCAAAGCTTTTGCCACAACAAGTTCCACTTTTCCTTTAGCGCCAACCTTAAAGGCTGATGTACCAGGAAATGGAGGAGCGACAATAACGGTAGGCGCCTTTGTAGGAATTGGAGCAGGGGTGTTTGCTGTATGTATGGCTGCAGCGCCTCCTCCAGTTAAAGCGGTAGCGCCGGCCACACCAGCTGCTAATCCCTTGTTTTGCCCCAAAGACTTTGTAGGCGCAGAGTTAGCTGTGTACGCAGGACGAACAATTGCCAGAACATAGAGATAAGGACGATGGCGACGGTAGCACCCATCACCGTTAGCTTGGTTTCCTGTGTAGCTTTCAGGCCCAGTGTTAAACCCAATAGCCGTAATGCCGTCTTTAGAGGCCGCCTCAACAATCTCTACGTGGTCAGCGACCCCATTACCGGACCATGAGTAGAACACCAAGTCTCCGGGCAGGGCGGAATACTTATCCACAACCTGCTTGTTCTTCTGAAACCAAGTCAGTCCAGCAGGGCAATACGCAAACCCTTTGGGGGTTTGGGCGGCAACTAGATGAGAGGCGTTTGCTTGAGCAAAGCACCATGAAACTCCCATAGCGCAGTAAGACTCATTAGGAATTCCATACCAAGTTCCATATGGATTTTCATTGTTAGGGCCTTCTACAAACCCAATTTGAGTACGAGCAATGTTTACGATATCTAAGCCACTGGTCACTGGTAAATCAACCTTTCTGCTAAATCTCCTGGCGTAACTATGTTTGCAGGTTTATTGCACAAATCTATTTTTGCTGCGTCATAGCAAAGTGCTACTAGTTCTGAGCAAATAACTCCGTATCTTTCAGACATTTTCTCTAAGAGAGAAGTATTAGCAAGAAGCTTTAATCCCAGTATTCTCAAAGCTAGATTAGCTATATCCAAGAATCCATAGGGCCTGTCTATAAGACGGTGTGCCTCATTTACGATAACTTCTCGTTGCCCATCAGTAAGCTCCTCATGCTGGTTCCACCCAATTAAGTCATAATCAGAAGCTTTACTGATGCAAACTCCTGTCGGCTTGGCTTCAATAATGAGCCCGTCACCGATATAAACAACCGCATGGTTCCAACGAGACATCGTCCCAACACGTATGAGCTTTCCAAACGCACCTTTAGTTTTTATAACTCCATAATCTCCTGGACGTGGTTCATACGCCATTGTCCACCTCCGCTGCTGGAGAAGAGTTTGCGTTTCTAAAGCGGATTGCTTCCCACAAAGGTCCTGGTATCTCGTGAATACCGAATCTCGTCCTGTGATGAGCAGTGCAAAGTACCTCTAGATTTCCAGGACTTTCAATCCACTCTTGGAAGTCTTCGTCACTTTCAAAATGCAGCCCAAAGGCTTTTTCTATTCTCTTTGGGTCAGTGTTGTTTATCTGAGAGAATTCAACATAACTGTGATGCAATTCTGGAGTCCCAGAACAAAGGTCATCATCAATGATGCACTTCCAAAGACCTTGACGTTTAATGCGAGCCTTTGCTTGGTTAAACAGGTGATAGTGTGGGTCGGTTTCACGAGGTTCGTGAGAAGGTACGTTTGTTATGAGGTGAATAGCAAGGTGCTCGGAATGAGCCTCTGTCATTATTCTCCTTCTTCTACATGTTGGTCGAAGCGACCTTCAAGACGTGCTTGAGCAACTTTTACTTCAGTAATGTCTTCTCTAATCTCATCTTGCCGACGGTCCAACTTACGGAGTAACGGCAAGACTTCCAAAACAATTTTGTCATTCAATGAAGTGCCATGATTTGGCTTCAACTCAGCAAGGTAATGTTTAACAAGCCAACGCAAAGCGATACCTAAACCTCCAATAATGGCTAAAGCAGCGGAAATTGATTGGAGCCAGTTAGCGACACTCATTTGGTAAACCTCACTGGAGATGTATAAAGCGACATGCAGTAAAGGTTGTCCGTATCAGTACCACTGAGTGTGTGAGTACGAGTAGTTTAAACTACTAACGTAATGAACGTATAGTTAAATTAAATTGGACGCCAGTTTCGGTTCACTATTTGGTTGGCTGCGTTATTGGTGGAGTTTGTGGACTCTCCTTCAACTCCTCTTCCACGATTACCCCAGGTAACAACACTTGGATTAGCCTTAGATTTAAACCCAAGGTTGGTATTGAAATCGAACTCTTGGCGTATGCTTCGGCGTTGGTTTACCATCAAAGGCTTTCTGATAAGTTGTTTACCCATTACATCGCCACCGCAGATGTCATTGTTCCACCTTGACTCATACCATTGGTCATTGGAACTGTCTTTCCTTTACGAGTTGCCTTTTTCTTCACAGCATATTCTGGAGAACGAGCAGTAGTAGAGCTTCTTGGGTCAACACCAGAGCCCATAGCTCCTAACTCGTAGGGCATCAAAGCTTGCTGGTACCTTTGCCCTGAGTATCCACTCTCTTTTTTACGGCCATATCGAGCGCGTTGACGTGCTTCGTACTTCTCTACATCCTTGAGTTGCTTCTTATTTAAACTGCTCATCCTGAAACACCCGCTCCTCCTGCTGAACTTCCAGCAGTTGAAGCTGCTGCACCTGATTCCCCTGAACCTCCTGACACTTCTCCTGCTTCAGGAGTTGCGTTTTCTGCAGATTCTCCTGCACCTGTGTAACCTTCGGTTGCTTCGTTATCTCCGACTTGTGCGGCGCCCATTCCCATAGTTATATAAGGGTAAGCACCAAATGCAGCATTACCTGTCATGAGACCAAGTCCCATTTCTCTGCGACGCTTATGCTCCAGTGCCACTGCTGCATCGAATTGCTCTCTAGAAAGACTATTCACCTGTTTGCCTCTGTCTCGGTTGCTTGAAGTCACTGCGTTGTTCATTAGGGCCCATTTGATATCTTCCGTAAGTTCCGTTGGGACCACCCATCATCCCTTGACCAATTTGATACGACTGCTCAGGAGTGAACATACTGTTCGGATGCGATTTAGTGTCGTAGTAAGCAGTTGTTGTCATATCAATCTGCTTTTCGTTATTTGGCATCGAACACACCTTCTGGGTCAAACACTGAGACTGCTTGTGCAGTTAGTTTCTCCTCAAGTTCACGAGCGTGATGCCCACAAAACAGAAGTTCCCCACTTGTAAATTTTGCTCTAATAAGTGCTCTAGCAGAGCATTTGTCGCAACGGTCTTGAGCAGTTAGTTCTTCAACTTTAACAGCTGTACTCATGTCTTAATTTTGCCCCTTTTTTCGGTAACTGTACGTGCATAATAGTGCCATAGACACTTACAAGCAAAGATACTCATGTTCAGAATGTGGGACTCTATTTGTGGTTCCCTCTCTGGCAAGGTATTGTGAGCATAAGCATTTGGAAAGCTATGTCAATGGAGAGGTGTCTGATGAAGGTCTGCAACAGATGCAAAAAAGAAAAACCCTTAACTGAGTTCAATAAAAAAAGAAACTCTGGGACTCTCTCCAGCGTCCAGCCTTACTGTAAACCTTGTCAAGGGGAATACCAGAGAAGTAATTATGAAGGCCGTAGAGAAGACCTTTTAGAGGGTGTTTATGGAACCCGTAATGCAAGAAAAAATGAGATAAGGATGCTATTGGCAGACTTTTATGCTGCCAATCCGTGTGTGGATTGCGGAGAAACAGACCTCTTGGTGTTAGAGTTCGACCACGTAACAGGCAAAGAGTTTGACTTAAATACAGCTATACGAAACGTTATTCCAATAGAAAAAATAAAAGATGAGTTCAAAAAGGGAGAAGTTCGTTGCGCCAACTGTCATCGGCGTATAACTGCTGAGCATCAAAATAGCTGGAGATGGAAGTACAAAAACGGGATACCGATTGGAGAAGAATATGGAAGTAATTAAGCTTACTCAAGAAGAAATGATTCGCGCCTACACTGCAGGCATTAAGCGACAGTGGAGACACAGGGACCCTGTAACAGGAGAGAGATTTTCCACCCACAGATTTGTAGCCTATGACACTGCTTTTCAAGGAGATATAAAAGGGTGCTTAGTAGAGATGGCTGTCTCAAAGTATTTTGGAACTCGTTGGAACAGTGAAGACTGGGATTTGTCCACCCACAGTGAACACAAGGATATGCCAGATGTTGAGCCTCATTTTGAGGTCCGTCGCTGTCGTTCTCTTAAAGGAGAGCTAACGATTCGAGACACAGATGCACACCACAAAGTCGCAGTACTTGGGTGTGTGGATACTGACGAAGAGAACACTGTTTACTTGTTGGGGGCAATTCCTGTTGCGGAAGCACGTAAAATTGCTATTCCCACAAAGGATGGAAATGTGTATGTATCTCAAGACCAACTTCACCCAGTTAAGGATTTCGTGTTAGAAAATGCCTAAGTATGAGTACACCTGCATGAACTGCGATACAACTATTGAGATAGACCGCAGTATTCACGCTACAGAAGAAGTGCCGATTTGCGAAAACTGCGGGTACAAGATGAATCGTTCTTACTCCACTTTTGGAATAACCTTTAAAGGCGGAGGGTTTTACAAAACAGGAGGTTAATCCGCCTGTATTCCCATTGCCTCCAAGTAAAGGTCTTTTTCGGTCATGATGAACTCTTCAATTTGCTTTGTACGAAGAGTAATCTGTTCCTCTGTCTGTGTAATAATCTCTGGCTCTAATTCTTCTTTGTGTGCTTCAAATTGTTCGACGGCATAATCCAACACAGATTGCGCTGATGCTGCTGATATCTGCGCTTTTTCCCAACGCTCTTTAGCGCGTTCCTGTGCGCTTTGAAGGATGTAAGCCTGTTGTTCCATTTTCTTTTGTGCTACTTTTTCTTGTCTTTTTGACATTTAATATTCCTTATTAGGCTAGTTGTACGTAAATTCTTGTTTCTCCACCTGAGTTGCTGTCAAACTCTTTAGCTGCATCTACAGCCATCTTCATTGCTTCTTTCGCAAACTCAAGGTCAGTAAATAGCTTAGGTCCATGGTTATAAAGGGAACCTTGTGCGAAGTCTCCTCCACTGCCAGACGTTACATAGTTTCTGGCGTCCCTGTCAATAGAGTAGTCCTCATCAATTATGTATACATGGCCTTGAACAGCGACTAGGAAGACGTTCTCGTACTTGGCATAGTCTCCGTCATCCTTCATGTCATAACCGCCCTTGATGAATACGTCTCTCATCTGGGGCAGGAAGGTGTTGACCATCCAATTATCTAACTTCTCTGGACTCAACTTGGTGCGAGGCTTAGGGGCTTTCCAGCCACGCTGTAGGAGATTCATGCCTCGTCCAATACCGCAACCAGCAATTAGAATGCCGTTATTTTCTACGACCTTGTCATCTTTCATGAAAATTTTGCGGTATTCGTTATAGGTCCCCTGGGTGTCTGCACCCATTACGACCCATCCGTCGCCTTGCACTGCTGCGATTGTGGTCAAGATTCCTCCTAAAGATGGTTCACTGTCCTGAGAAGGGTATCAGATTTCTGGGATTAAAGGGGGAAGAGGTGTCCCGAAGCGTCTTCCCAATAGCCATATCCCTTTGGGGTTAGGGTAAAAGGGGCTTTAACGGCTTCCTGGAGGTCATAAGGGCCTTTAGCAGTCAAAGAGTAGAAGGCAGGGGTAGTCACGTCTGGGACCACCATTGTGAGGCCATTTACGACCATTGGAAAGTAAACCCCGAAAACATGGTCGCAGACCTCTACTAGCCACTTTCTCTGCTTCTTGTCAACTGCTGAAAGAGTCTGTATAGCGGGGTCGCAAAGCATCTCCGCCAATTCATGGCAAATAACAGTGATGAGCCCTATGGAATAAATGGGAGCAGTTGTCTTAAGAAGACTGAGCTTTCGGGGAGGGTAATACGTGCCAAAAGTCTGAACCGCTGCTTTAGGGGAGCACCACGCCACAGGGAGGTTGTTTACCATCTGGTGATAGCCAGCCGCACCTACATGGCGGTTTGCTTCTGAAAGGTGGATGTTCCAAGACCCTTGGCTTGCGGTACCTGAGACAATCGTTAAAGGAAGACCCCAGGCTTTTGCAACAAGATTGGCAAATTGCTGCGCCCCATCTACCAACTTCTTAAAGTCAGCATCTGGAATGTTGGCTTCGTTTAGAAGGGCTACATCTACTACCACTTGTTATACCTTTCGTTCACTACCAGCAGGACAAATAAGGGGATAGCAAGAATGAGCCAACCCATTTAGATGCTCCACCATACTGCTGGTGCATCTTTGTGAGTTTCTTTCCAAATACGATGCTGCTCGTTCACGTAAGCCTAGTCAATATCTCGGCTAGTCTCTTCAGCCTCTTCGCTCATCAGCGGTGCTTATTTCCTTTGCCGATATTCTTCGATGCCTTCATCACTTGAAGGTTCTTCGAACCGTTGTTGTGCTTGTTGTTGTCCTTATGGTCAACATGCTCATCTTTACCAAGTTTGCGCCCAAGAGATTTTTCTTTCTTGTAACGGGCTTCATGAGTAGAGGTAGTCTTCTGAGTCTTAGGGTCATACTCCACCATCATTGTACGCCCGCCCTTGTTCTTATCTTTGTACGGCCCGTACACTTTTTTCTTCTTGGATGGCAGGGTCATTGACTTCTCCTATGCAGGCTTTCAACATGCTGTTTGGCATCTCGCAAAGTGGGGTGGATAGTGCCATCTCCTAAGCCTCCCATTACTTTCCACTGCTTCTTGTTATCGTGCCATACTGGAGCGATGTAATTGTAAGGAGTAGCAGACATTGAATGGATAGTTCCTACGGTAGTGCGTGTACCACGCCATTGTAGCCCTAGGTTATCCTCTGCACTCATTGCTTGCTTGCTCCAGCTACGGTTCCTTCTGGAGCCTCACCTACGTGGAATTGCTCTTCACGAAGCAATTGCATTTCTTGCTTGAAGTCGGTTCGGTTATAGCGAGTCTTATTGCGAACAGGTGTAGCCGCATTAGAGCGGCGAAGCTCTTGAACCCTCTGTACTTTGCTCATGCCCCGTCCCTAAACTCCGCAGTCACTGGAATCTCGCAAATGCACTTACAGGTGTCTACTTCGCAGACTCCTGAGATGATGTCGTGGTCACACTTAATACATTTAGCCATAGTGACCTAATTGTGACATCGTTAAAGAGTTAACGCATCTTTAACTATTCCACAGTTCCTGTTCAAGGAGCTTGTCTTCCTTGTCTTCCCTAATGGAGATACGGAGTTTATCCGTCGCTTCACGTACTTGGTGTAGGAGACATTCTTCCGAGGAGGTAACAGCCCAATTAGGGATGTTGTGCCCCTGTGTCGGTGTAGTTAGCTGTTCCACAGCTTTTCTTCTTCCAAAATAATTTCCATCTGTTCTCTGGCTATACGCATGGCATCGTTCACGTCGAATCCGTTAGTTATAGGGCTAGTAACTGGGTAAAGTGTGTTGGGAGAGGTAGTTATAGTGGGTGTATTTGGGTAGACGTACCCAGTGTAAGGAGTAGTGCTAGTCGTAGTAGTTACGAGACCACCCCTTCCTCCTGCCCCTACAGGGCTTGTGGGGGTACCGCCTCCTCCTGTATGCCATACAGAAGGGTTGTTGATAGTTGGGTTCAAGTAGTAGGGGGAAATGTTTAAGGGATTAGGAACACTCCCAGGAGAGCAAGTATTAGCTGACATAGTAGTCAATCATGTGGATTCCGCCAAACTCCTCTACACAATCTTCACAGAGTACACAGCAGTACTCGAAGTTAGTAGGAGTACTGAACGTATCGGACTCTTCTACTACAAAAAGGAAGTCTTCAGACTTCTCAGAACAAATATCGCATTTCATTTCTATCTCCAATTTATAGTGTTAGGTGTATGCCAGTACGGAGAAGCCTTCGTCTGTACAGCCTCAAACATTACCAAGTAGTTAGGTGGTTGTCTAAAGAGATTCTCATCCCATTTCCCTCATAAATTCTCTGATGGTGTTGCAAGGGTAGTCAGTTCCCATACACTCAGGGCAGCATAACCTGCCCTCGAACATCTCTGGGGCATGAAGTCTTACGGCAGCTTTTATCGCCCCAAAAACGGCAGAGGTATAGACAACATGTGCTAATCTCTCAGTCTCATTTATAGAAGCCACTAACTCTGCATAAGTAACTGGTGGGGCTTCTAAGCGTGGCTCTAAATTTATTAAGTCTACAGGCCTCTTGTTGTACACCGTCCATAGGTGGTAGCAATCCATATGATTCTCACTTATTACTGGATGGCAAAGGTACAAAATCTCATTAGAGACATCCCTAACTGAAGACGAGCCACAGAGAGTATCTATTTTGTGCCCACACAAAGCGCAAGTATTTCTCATGTTAATCCTCTACTACGTTCTCTTTTTCCCAGTCCAAATAGTAGACCAAGAATTCATCAATGTCTAAAATCTCCTCAATTGACTCTTCTTCCATGTACTCGAAGAAGTCGTCATCTACAACCACCCATGGGAGTGAGGGGTTTATTCCTAGTAACTTTAGTAGTTCAGGGTCTAGCAGACTTAGCACTTCAGGGCCTATCTCCGAGACGGCTAATGGGGTTTCATTCATTTTTTTACTCCAATGTCTGCTGTAAACCAATACACAGTAGTTCCTGCTTCCGTTACATCGAATGGGGCAAGAAATAGCCCGCTTATAAAGTCAACGTTTAGAGAGGGGTCTAAAAGCTTTATTGCCTCAGCTATCTTCTCACAAGCTAGGAGATAGTTGTCCTTCTGGGTTTCTAGTTCCATTTGTTTATTTTCTCCCATAAATCTCCAGGAGTGGCTATTTCTGGAGAAACCTCATTGTCTCTATACGCTTTTAGCACGAACTCCGCAGAAGTGTAATGCCGTTCATCGGTAAGTATGGAGTGTCTTTTAAGCCCCATGTTTAGGCGCCTAATTATCTTCATAATCATCTTTAGTCGCTTTGTTTAAGGCTTGTCTCTTTTTTGTTTGGGAGTTCCAGGTACACATCCAACAGCCGCATGAATAGGGAAACCAAGTACCTTTATGGCGCAGTTTCTGCACCCAATAAGGGGCCTGTTTCCATGACCTACTCACTACTTCTTACCCCACTCCTCAGACAGTTCGTCAATGTCTATGTTTAGAAAGTGAACTAAATCGTAGCAGCAAACCTTACAGAGAGCGAACTTCCAATCGGGCTCGTCCATGAACATTGCATACCCCCCTTCAAGGGTTACTTGCAAAGCATCGTTTAAGTTCCAAAAGCGAAACCTTGGAATCTTTGCCCTACACCGCCTGCAATATACGGGAACGCTAGCTCGTGCAACGCGAAGCTTTTCCGCTATTTCTTCTACTTCTTCTTCAGTAAAAGTTAGCTCGTCCTCATCGTTATCCATTAAATTCCCTTTCAATTGCTTGGATAGTGGGGCAGGGGTATCGCTCTGAAGCATCAAATACATCCTCACAATGTTGACACCAAGTACCTGTTGGGCTAGTCCAAGGGCTATGCAGCTCTATCACTGCGCGAAGGGCTTTAATAGGCGCAATACTGTCCCATCCATCGCAAGCTTTAGCGTATTCAGCATCATCTAGAACTTTATCCACTTTTTCTAGCAGTTCCTCTTTGGTCATTTTGAGGGCTCCTCAATTCCCCACATATAAGCTAATTCTCTACGTATCATTTCTAATGCAGTATTAACGCCCTCAGCTATGTAGCAGTCTTCTAAAGAGACTCGGTCTTCATTCCATCTTTCTATCGACAAAATGCCTTCAAGAGCTAGCCAAGGTTTCAACTTGTCATCTAACTCTAGAACTTCACCTTCATGATTAGGGAAGGCTTTTGCTATAGCAATCAATTCTTGAATGTGTTCGACATTATCCTTAACTATGTCCTCCACTCGTACAGGCTCTGAGTAAGGAGCTTGGTTAGCTATTTCGGTTAATTTTTCTTCAGACAAAGATTCACCATTCATAATTGCTTTTCTCCTTAGTTGTGAGCGGGATTGGTCAGCCATAATAGACACTATCTAAGCTTTTCGCTATAGCCACAAAAGTGTCACATGGAAATTGGATGGGCTCCATAAATCTTTCATCCTTTTTAATCACAAGCACCATATTGCATTCCACGCACACAGACCCTGGCGAGTAGTACTTTGGCTCAGGCATCCCTGCATGAAGCTCCAAGAGTTCTTTAAGAGAGAGTAACGCGGCTCTTTTAATGTTCCCTGTAATGAAGTCAGGAAATCCCATTTCAACAGAGAACTTGTCATCTCTGGCGACTTCTCTGTCAATGAAGTCTAAGTATTCTTGGAGAGAATGAGTTGGGATGTATCTAATCATGTGGTTTTCCTTTTCTGTAGCTTCATCTTGTAGCATCTCTTACAGAGAAGGTAACTATCCCCTAGTTTAGCATCAGGGTGCCACTGCCCCAGTAACGCCAAGAACAAGTGTGTGACTGGCTTTTCTTCCCATAGATGGTCGGTTAATAGGCACTTAAATCTCCAAAGGTAGTACTTCATAGGGAGCTCTCATCTGGGGCTAGACAGCACCCATCACATCCATGGACGCCGTCGTCCTGACCAATCTGCAAAAGAACTTCATCTGGGTCGGGATGCCCTATATCGTGAGAGCATATTCGCTCCATGATAAACCTGTCGAAGTTAAAGTGCTGAGGAAAACTGCGCATGTGGTGGTCACTGCGTTTATGGATAGTGCAGAACTCACCCCAGCAATCATCCGTGTCGTGAGTACCAAGAGTTATATCGGTATTCTCTAGGTAATGTTTTTCCACTTATTGGGCCTCTTTCTGAGCTTGCAGTAATCTCCACCAGTTAGTGGAAGTAATCGGACAATTTTCACAGATTATGTGAACGCTAAAGTATGGGGGAATATCCCATCCCTTATTAAAGGCTTCTTCTGCGGTACCCTCAAAGGTGGCGTCGCAGCCTTCACATTGCCACTTTCCTCGTTGTTTTGTTTGCTCTTCAAATGAGGTTTCGCTCATGTTATTGTCCTCGTTCATTTAGTCCTCCAATGAAATAATCTGTAAAAGTAATACCTGTGGCGGCTTACAAACTTTCCCTTGATAAGCCATTTATAGCGACGGCTCACCTCATCACCTCGCAAAGTAAGGGAGCCGTGACATTGCGCAATGTAAGGGTATCGTTACTCACTCCATCACTTCCTCTAAAGGTATGGCTACGGATAGGTAAGTAGGGCATGGGAATTCATCTAGGCAAGCGCGACAATGGTTTTCGGCTTCGTTTATTCCGACTTTATGCTTCTCCAACGTATTACGGTTGGCTATGAGAGAGGCAATAACGATGTCCATATCAACAATTTGGTCGCCATCATTATTTATTTTTGCGGCAGATTTTCTTGCTTTGCGCCACTCTTTAATCCATTTGTTTATTTGCGATATACGTTGTTCATGGGTGTAGTTGAGTGCGGTCATGGGACTAAACGCCCTAAAATAATTCCGATAATGGCTCCAACTAGAGTTTGAATATAAAAACGCTTTGGCGATATGCCGAAAAGTTTAACAATTCCTCGGTGAAATCTTTCCATTATTCTTCTCCTCCTAAGATAATTGTGGCTTGGGTAAGTAGTTCGGGGCAGGGGTACTTGGTGAACTCACCCTCCCCTTCCGCCCAACAAGTCCAACAACGAAGTAATCCATCATATCTCTTTCCTGTATGCCTATCAAAAAAGTCTTTGTGTGCACGCCATGAGTTTAGGAATCTCTGAGTTTGGTTTGTATCGCCCTTAAGAGTGCCTAATTCATGAAATACCTTTAAGGTAGCTAACATGGACTCACATTGTTTGAGCTCATACTCGATAATGGCTATAGCTTTTTCTACTATTTCTTCTGGAGTTAGAGTTGAGATATTGGTCATGAGAAGTCCGATTCTGTGTAGGTCTTTACGTACATTAACAACTCTTCCCCTTCATCGTAATTGATGAGCTCTTCTCCAGTTAAGTTGTCAAAATGTGGAAGAGGCGTGTGCCACCACTTTTCAAGTTTCTCAGGACTTATCACACGAAGGAGCTCTGTTCGAATAGCGAGCACTAACTCCTCGTCGGGGCTCATTGATTGCCCTGACATTCTGGGCTATTTACAACTACCCCGCCGTTGGAGTAAAGGAGTGTGGTACCGTCACAAGCCTTGCTAACAGAGGTGTTAGAGACCTGTACCCATCCCTCTTTCGGGTTGGTAGGGAATTTAGGATTCGTAGTACAGATAACGTAAAACGAAGCCCCGATAACTGCAAGAACCATCAGCCAAATTCCGACACGGATGAACCTCTTTTTTAGGATAGTCTCCTTGCGACTTTCTTCCTCCACCAAATAGTCTTTAATCACCGTAATCTCCCTGCTGCTTCTGCGTCTCGGCAGCAATAAGGTACCCCACCATTTTCCTCTAGTGCCTCGTAAGTAGACACCCATCCACACCATCTACATTTCATTTTTGAGTCCTCCCGATTTTGCCTTAAACACTCTATTCAAATAGCTTAGTGGTTTGTTGTACGCACTACCATTAGCGATGCGCTCATATCGTTTATTTAAACGGTCAGTTACATGGCTGACTAGTGGGGGAAAAACAAATTTGTGGATAAGGAGACTAACCCAAATAATTGGGTAGAAAAGGACAACAGGAAGCGTAAATAAAAAGGAGAGTACGATGTCCCCAGCCTCAGGTTGACCTAGAGAGAAGTTTTCTAACCAAACGTAGAAAAACTTAGGAAAACTAAGTAGAGCGCCAATAATGTATGCAATAAGAACAATATAACCTGTGTTCATCTATCCCCCTTTTATTGATTACCTTTGTATTTTGGATTAGGTGCAGTCTTGTCGCAGACATTTTGAATGTCAATTATCCAACCAAATCCAAACTTGCCATCCATCTTTAAGCCATAGCCCCAATGAGAATTATCGACGTCGTGAGACTTCACGCATATTGTTGGGCTCTCATAGCTCATCCAATGAGATATAGCCTCTACGCCCTTTACAACTAGAAAGCCTAATACTAGGGCTGCCGTAATAGCAGCCCCAGCGATTAGAACCTTTATTCTGGTTTTCACTTACTGTTTACAATCACTTGAGCGGTTGTAGCGCAAGGATTGGTGTAAACAGGTACTCCAACCTTGATTCCAGCAGTGATTGTCTGTTGCCAAACCTGGATACATACAGACTCCAGCTGTGACGGTGTCAGATTAGCAGCAGCCTTACCAGCAGCCTCAAGACCTTTGGCTTCAATCAAGCGGCGCTGTGCTTCATATGTAGCGGTCTTTGTAGCCTCCTGAGCAATACGGGTAGCCTGTTGTTGGCTAGCGTACTGAGAGATGGTGGCAGCTGTTGTGGCGTCTGGCTCTACTGAGCGCATACTTACCGTATCAATTGCAATTCCATAAGGCACCAACTGCTTATTAAGTTGGATACGGATGTCTTCGGCAACTTTATCGCGGTTAGAGATGGCATCTAGGTTTCCTGTTACGGAGTAAATCTGACCAACTGCTTGGCGCAAGTTAGGAAGTACGATGTTGTCACTAATAGAGTTCAGGTCACCTGTGCGCGACTGATAGTAAAGCTTTGAAGCATCTTGCTTCTCTACGTGCCACCGCGCCGCGATTTCTACAGACATTTGACCAGCATCTGCGGTTCGAGCGATTACCTTATCCGCACCTGCCAACTGAACAGTTATAGGGCGAGTTGGGTATGAATCCACACTAGTCCAAGGAGCTACAAAGTGAATACCTGGGTCGAGTGGAGCGCCAACGTGACCGAATGAGACTGGTACTCCAACCTCAGTGGCTTGAACTACAGTGAATGTCATCCCAAATAGTCCGAGCAAAGAAAGCACAAAGACTACAGCTCCACTGATAAGTAAAAACTTCTTTGCATCAGAGTCAGATGGCTCTTTAATGCCAAAGATAAATGCTGTTATTCCAAGTAGTGCGAACACTACGATAAAAATACAAGCTATCATTTTTCCCTCCTGTAGTTCAGACTCTCCGAACTACCCCCTTAACGTACTACACCTGCTATCTGATAACAACTCGACACGCCTAGCTTGACCAGAGGAGCCTTTCGTTCATCTCGTCTTGGGTTAATGAGGATTCTGGGTTGTAGATACTATCTGCCCATTGATTAAACTTTTTTGTTGGGACTTTTCCTAGATACTTCCAGGCTTTTTTAACACCAATTGCAGGTAGAACCAAAGGCCAGAATGCTGCAACTACTGTTGACTCAATGATGAATTCAGCTGTGTAATCTTCACATTTTAGATATCTAAACTTACTCTTGTGGTAAGCCACTCGTTTTGGGAATGTTTCCTTAAAGACTATAGCTCCAACACCTATGTAACTCACGATAGCGCTGACAATGTCTAGTACATCAAATAACCTCATGATTTCCTCCCGTTATTCATGATTCCCATAACTTTTCATCTAACCGGTCTTCTTCTGACCTCTCTAACTCCAGGTCAAGCAGTAGCCTTGAGCACTCCTGAAATGCTTCTGCTAACTTCCGTCCTTCGTACATGAGTTGTTCTCTGAACTCTGCTGCACTATAGGCAGTGAGAATAGTTCCAGTAGAGGCAAAAACATGGTGGAACAACGGTCCTACCTGACCAGACTCCAATACGTTTAGACTTACATTGGGTCGTTCTAACGCGGGATTGTCAATCATTACCTATTCCTTTTTCTCGGTAATGAGAAGAGAAGTCCCCATTTCGCTTCAACTTAGTGAACCCCATGGAGACTTCTCTGTCAGCAAGTTTTACGTCGTGGCCCAAGGACGACAAAGGTTTTCCGTTTTCGAAGCTTCCCGCCTTTGTATATATACCATAGCACATCTTTATGACTCCCACAAAATTTTCTCTGATTTGTCATAGGTGGACTTTGTAAGGTCGCATCTAACTGCATGAGACCCTATACGGAGCACATAGAACTCCGAGTCTCTAGTTATGGAATATAGCTCCACTTTTTTGGTACGAAGGTTTTCTAGCCTCAAACCAGTGGTGCCGTCATTAGAGACTGTTTTGGAGAAAACATAGAGTCCATTATCTCCAGCAAAATCAAACCCCTGGTCTAAAAGAACATCTTTTTCTATCCAATAGCTAGAGCTAGAAGAGTATTGGTAGGTTGAGATAGCCATTACATCACATCCCATAATGGAGCATCTATGTCATCATTTGCAGATTGGGTTAAATCACATGTGACAAGCTGCCCATTAACTTCAACTGTGTATGTTGTGGCATCTTTTTTTGGTGAGCAGAACCTAGTCCGCTTATCTGGCATAACTGTTAATATGAGAGCTTTCTTATTATCTGGCTTGTAACGAAGCTTGAATGTGCATGTATAGACACCTACAATAAAAGGCTCGTCTAGCTTTACTGTCATTTGGTTATATTGGCTCATTGCTGCCACAACATCCCTTCGTAGGTGTCATAGGACGACCTACTTACGTCACATACAATCGCGTTCTCCCATATGTAAAAGGTGTACTTATCTACCCCTTTTGGAATTCTTGAGCAAGAGAGAACTTTGGCATCAGGAAACACACCAAGATTAAAAGAGCCTTTTTGTGTTGCTGCAGGCACATTGACGGCGAGTTGTACAAGCGAGAGTGTGTAGTGCGCATCTTCCTCCACCAAAAGTTGAAGGACAAAGAATCCGTATTGCGGTATTTCAAACTCTTCATCTAACGTAACTTCTATAACTCTTCTAGTGCGCGGAGAGTTAATGTAAGAATTAGAGGTGACTACGTTATACCCCTGTAGTGCGTTGTAATTTGAGTTCATATATTCCCCCTTCTATGAGTTCCAAAGAGTTTCTTCTTCTTCTAAAGTTACCACTTTCCCCAGTGGAAACCCACGGCGGAAGACTACCTCCCGATGGAGTGTCCCCATTCCAAGTCTCATTACCATTCCTGGTAAGAGAGTGAAGGTGTTGTACGGCTTCCCCATGCCTTTATCTTCTGGCGGGTAGTGCCACACTACGTACCCGTTTGGCTCATTAAGTACATCCGTAGTTATCTTGTACCACTCGTCATAAGAGCCAGGTATTCCAAGATTAAATTTCTCATCTAGTACAGCCACTACAGGTGGAAGTAAGCTCATAGGAAGACGTTATCACAAAAGTTATGGGCGCCTTTAACGTCGAGCCCAGGACGGGAGGCCTTATTTGCATCTGGCAACTAGAATCGCTCTCCAACGGTGGGGTGAGGGCGTGTCCTTGCGGAGAGAGCCCAGGTAGTACCTGTTGCCACCAGTGTCAGGATAGCACAAAGCCCTCAATGGCTTAAGCCGCGGAGCGGGTGCGTAAGTTTCCATACGCAGACATTGAGGGCAATGTAGCTCAGAGATTTATGACCTGATTTCTCTGGGAACCGTGCAGTCATTGTCGACTATGCTGCATACCGCGTTAGTACCTGCATGTTTCCATGCAATCTACGATACGGTGCCGAATCGCTCTATATTAGCACAAAGCCCCCGTAGATTGGTCAAGTGTACCTACGAGGGCTTTGGCAGCTAACTGGTGTCTCAGGAGCGACCTTAACCGTTTGCCAGTCAGATTCGTTGTCATTCAGACGATACCCCAAGGGTACCACTATACGGTTCAGAAATTTCTTTCTTCTCCTTATAGGATGGGTAAGACCCGCGCACTCTAGAAAACAGGCCTTGGTGTCAGGATAGCACAAAGTCCCACTCAAGCACGTATTGTTGGCAACTTTCGTCGCTGTGCACCATACGGCGCCTACGTGTGGTTCTTGCAGTGGGACCTGTACTCGAAAGACGTATGCAGCATTCTCAAACCTGAGAGTGCAACATATGAAGTTCTACTGCTAGGTTCGGCCTAGTCAGTTGGTGCAAAGCAGCGGATGACTAGTCCGCCCTTTACCGACTCTATACCCTAAATCCTCCGAGTAGGAGCAACCACGTGCCTCTATCTGGACACATCTGTAAGGTTTAGTACAGGCACTCATTCGGGAGCTATGCCTACACCCATTATCACGCTCAGGGTAGCGATTGCTAGTCACGGCAATAGTAAGAGAATAACAGAAGGCCCCAAAGGAGTCAACACGTCCAGCGAAAACGGTTAAAACTCTTTTGGGGCCTAAAGCTGCCGTACTAGTGCATTTCTGGACAGTACGGAGGATTGAGCAGTTTCATGCTATTAAAGGATAGCACAAAGCCCCCCATTGCTGAGAGGCTTTGCTGAACAGGTAGCGAATCTGTCAGGGTGATTCTATGGCTACTGCCTTATCTCTGAGGTTTGAACTCTTATTTGATAGGGGAGGTATGCTTCTGCTGTGGATGAGGTTTCTCAAAGAGTTGAGACTATAGAACGAGGCATTCTCACGCGTCGTCTCATACGGGCTATGAAGAAAAAGGTCAATACTGAGAAAAAAGAACTTCTTCGTAATCAACATGGCGTTTCAAGGGGCGACTATGACCGTTGCCGTAGAAATAACGGTGTGGCATGTGCCCCATGCCGAGCAATCGCTGCCGCGTATATGCGAGAAAAGAATAAAGACCCTAAGTACAAGGCTACAGAGCGCGAGTATTACAAGAAAAACCCACATAAACGCCCTCCAAATAACCGAGACCGCGCTAGAAATAGGGGCAATAAGCGCTCTTACTACACCAGACAACAGATATTTGACCGTGATGGCTACGATTGCTACCTCTGTGGCACTCCTGTTGACTTAACTGCCCCTCACAACATGAAGGACCCAGGCTGGGAGACCTACCCACACGTAGAACATGTCATTCCCCTCTCTCTAGGCGGAGATGACACCTTAGAAAACGTCAAAATAGCCCATGCAAAGTGCAATCTCGCTAAAGGAACCGCTATTTCGGCTACTGCCTAGCCCCAATACCCTCAACCATGCCTGAAACCTGGCCCTTCCATAGGCGATTTTGACTTAACTGTGCCCCTATCACGCAACAATGTTGTTGAATTATCACGCGATTACACTCGCAACAAGTTTCTATCACTTGTATTTATTGTTCTATCTCCGCGTGAATCACGCGATATTAAATAGTTTGATAGCAGTTTTGATAGCAGACCACGCGATTACTTCGGCTACTGTCGTTTAATCGGATGTCTTGTGTGTTTGCATGACCAGACTGACAGCCATCTCTCTGAGATGTTATCAACTATTTACTATCTCTCTGAGATGTTATCAACTATTTACTATTCAATCTTCTTTATCACTTGGATTATGTGTTAAGCATTATTCACATGAATAAACATAAATAAATCTCTAATACATAACAATGTGAATGTAGTGTCAATAGTATTGTTCAATGATGATAAAGAACTTATCTAACAATCACGATGTATCACGATGTATCTATCTATCTCTTATATCTATCTATCTCTCTATCTATTAAGAACTTGTTAATCGTTACTGAATAAAAGAAAAATAAATCTTTATCACTTCTGCCATCGGTAGGTGGGCTAGGTGGGTTAGGTGGGGCAATCTCTACCCCTATTCCTGCCCCCGTTATGGGCGCAATCCCCCAAATCACGCTCAAATCACGCTCAAAACACGCCGATAATTGGTACTTGTGGGGTACTTGCGTTTCAATCTTCTTTAACCATATAATTCTCACGTATCGCCCTCTACGGACAGGTGGTCAGAAAAACCTTCGGTTTGGAATCTGACAAAATCACTTTCACAAGATAACAACTGTCGTGCAATTAGTAGCGCGTATTCATCGCTAACAACTTCTACTAACATCACAAAATAAATGACTACAACAATGTGAAGTGATTAGGTGACACTCATAGTTACGGCTATGAGTTACTCACACGCGATACTGGTGGCAACTAACAATTAGTTGCGTGTCTATGCCTAGTGCAATAAACATCTTCGACACCAATTTCAATAACAGCAAATAGTTTCTATCACTTACTTGCCATCTTGTTATGAGCAGGTATAGCAGGTAAGTGGTGGTGATTACTTGGTGGGAGTAATCAACAACAACGAATGGAGAAGGACAAATGGTGACTACAAAATCTGAAGTAAGAAGTGACTTCGCTTATGCGCGGAAGTTAATGCAACGAGCAAATGAACTACTGAAAGATAAAACAATTACCGACTTCTCCGAATCAAGTGAAATCGGTCAAATCGCTAATGAGTTAGTAGCGAGTGTAAGCACGTTTCAACAATACCTAGATGAAAAGAGAGAGGCTAAATAAATGACACTAACTAAAAGAGGAAAGCGTGTTCGCGCAATACTTGTGACAATCCTTGTTATCACGTTGATTTATTGGCTAAACAAAATCACAACGCCTCATATCTGCAACGTGCCAGTAAGTCACATGAACCAATTTTGTAAAGATTTACTATTCCCTAGATAATCAACTACAACTAAAGGAGAATGACAAATGCCTATCGTACCTATTGCAACTATTGACGAGAACGGTGTCACCCTTCTAGTGGATGATGATGTTCTCTATTACTTTCAACTTCAATCATTACTGAATAAAAAAAGGAAAATAAATAAATGAGAATCAAATGGCGCAAAAAACACATCGTTAAGTTACAAGGCGGTGGATATGACCTAGATAGCAGTAACCCCGAACATGAACAGAAAATTCGTGACCTCATATCTGTCGCTACATTGAACGCATTGGAATTTACACGCCCTGACTTCGATAGTAGAGAACAGGTGGTGTTCTATTACTTGTCAATTCTAATCGCGGAAATACCAATCGAAGTGCTGGCACGAATCTCACAGCAAGCAATCGAATCGGCAACCAATAAGTTGAAAGAAATTTCAACCCTAGAGCAATCCTTCTCAATACCAAATGACAACGAAAACAACGAAAACAAAGGGGAATAAATAAATGTCACAAGCAATCCTAATCACAGCGCAGACCGACACAGTAGATACCGTTCGACAGGTACTACTAGCAACTCACGAAGGTAAGAACTACGCATGGACTCGCACTACTAATGGGGGACGTGGGGAGACTAACGCATGGACTGACTCTGATTATGATGAAGTAATCGCCATCCATGATGAACACGTTATTGTCGGTGAGGTTCTCTCTACACCACTTACTGATAACGACATATATTCTTTACAAAAGAATCAACGCCCAAATGTTTTAATCCAAAAACTAACAAAGCAGTACGGCTTACGCCATAAAGAAGCAAGCAACCGAACACTAACCGAACTACTGAAAGAGGTACACGACATGATAGAGCAAGACCCACAATCCCTAGCGAAATACCGTAGTGATGGCAGAAGTGACAAGAGTGCCACCGCAGTAAAAAATCCGCTAGTAATCAACGACACTATCGAAGTTTCGCAAGCCCCACGCTATGAGGAATTAGATGATGAAGTCATTGGTCGTTATGTAATCCGTATTCCTTCTAAAGAACTTGTAGGAGATTACATTGAGCGTACTTTCGCTGGCGGTGTTACTGAACACAAGATGTTCTCAACTGCTAAGCGACTAAAGAAATTCGTACTTATCGAAGGTCATGCTGGTACAGGAAAAACAACTAGCGCACTTAACTTCGGGCATAAAGAAGGTCAAGGCGTTTATGTGTTCTCCTGTTCGATGGGAATTGAAGTTGGGCAGTTTATTGGTAAAACAATCATTGACTCTGAAACTGGCAAGCCAGTTTGGATAGATGGCGTTCTCACGCAAGCAGTAAAGCGTGGAGACATTGTTATCCTAGATGAAGTTGATTTCGCTCCTACCAAAATCCTGCAACGACTTCAAGATTTACTACAAAACCGCACTCTCTCAATCATTGAGAATGGTGGCGAAGTAGTACCTGCACATCCTGACTTCATGGTGGTCGCTACATATAACAACGGATACCGAGGAAGCAATAAGTTGAATGAAGCCTTCCTAGACCGTTTCGGTATCAAATTGAAGTTTGAGTACGACCCAACTATCGAAAAGAAAATCATTAAGTCACCAACACTTCTGAAAATTGCTAACGACATGAGAGCAGACAGTATCAAGGGAACTTATACAACGCCTATCTCATTACGCTGGCTAAAGAACTTCCAAGAACTCGCTCACGAACTTGGGTTTGAGTTTGCATTGGAAAATGCGTTGATGAACTTTAACGATGAAGAACGCGCAAGTGTTCGCCTGCTGTTTGAGGCACACCGTTTGCAACTAGAGCAAGAGTTTCAATCACCAGTTACTTCTGACATAAACTAATAAGGAGAAAAAAATGAGAGCGTTCATTAAAGAGCAAAGCCAAGAGGACAAAGCAAAAGAACTACAGCAATTAAAGCGCAGTCACATCACTAAACTTGCGAGTGTATTCGCTCGCACTAATAGTGTTTTGACAGGTCGAAAAATCTCGGTAAGTGTAGTAGATGAACCTTTAATCGAATCTCCTGCATGGTCAAGCAGTACGCAAATGTGGCTTAACTTGGCTGAGTTGCATGACGAGATTACTGCTGAAACTATCTTGGAACTGCAAGGACTTGATTTCCATGAGTTAGGACATCTCCGCTATACGCCTAGAACTGGTACGCCTTTCATAGCATGGGTACAACAGAATGACCTATGGAATACGTTTAACGTGCTAGAGGACAACCGAATCGAAACCTTGTTAGTCGGTTACTTGCCAAGTATTGCTAAGTGGCTAACAGCCGTAGTTACTAACTACATCATTAAAAACGAGGAAGCACTACCAACAGCGTTTCCTCTTATTACTGGTCGTAGGTATCTGCCTACTGAAATCCAACAGTTAGCAGTTGATAACTACCAACGACCACAAGATGTAGAAGCAATCTATAACATCGTTGATGAATACCGACAACTGATATTCGTAGGTTCTATTGAAGAAGTACGAACAGCAACGGAAAGAGCGAAGGTACTTATCAAAGAGTTAGACGAGTTGATAAAGCAGTTAGCACCGACACAGAGCAGTAGTAATGGTCAAGGTGGTCAGACAGTTATAGTTCGCATTAGTGACCCTATGGGTCATAGCACTCGCCCAACACAAGGGGTAGATAGCAGTAGTGTCCGACCAGTTAGTCGCGCACAGCAAGAGAGCGACTTAGGAAGGAGTAAGAGCAAGGACAATCCAAAGCCCGTTCTTGTTGTAGATATAGAACTCTCTCCTGCAACTGATGAAGATACAACTGATACAACTGATGGCGATGTAACTGAGGGAGATGTAACTGAGGAAACTTCTAAAGAAGATAAATCCGCAGTAAAAAATCCTGACAGCACTACACCATCGCCGTTTGATGAGGAAGATGAGGAATGGGACTATGACGAAGAGATTGACTTAGACCTTGAACCTTCTCCATCCAATCCTGCAAAGGGAATAGGAACAGATAAAGGTACAACAGGCACTAATCAACAGGTATCACAAATACTTGATGGCATTATGGATGAAGCCTTGCGCGAGTTATCTAAAGAGATAAATCAAATCGCAAAGCAGATGGGTGTTGATGTTGGATTAAATGGCGGAAATGTAACTACGCCAATTAAAGCCCGACACAGAGAAGTACCTGCTAATCCTGAACTGGTGCTAACTTCTAAAGCGTTTGGTCGTGAACTCGAACGCTTACGCGCAAAGTTTGACCCTGCATGGGAGTCAGAAGTTGATACAGGTCGCTTGAATGTCAATCGTTATCTCAATAATGAGGATTTCGATACTTGTTTCGATGAATGGCAAGAAGGTCGTTCTGATGTAACTTCTATTGAAGCCGTTATCTTGCTAGATAAGTCGGGTTCAATGGCAGGAAATAATGCAGACATGGCATATCAAAGTATGTGGGCAATTAAGAAGGCACTTGAAGAAGTCGAAGCCCGAACAACTGTCTGCTTATTCGATTATGACACGACACTTCTTTACAGTGCTGAGGATAAGGCTGGAAATTCAATTCGTGACGCTGGTGCTGACGGGGGAACCAATCCTCACGAAGCAATTCTCTACGCGAAACGTGTTCTCGCTGAAACCGATAAGCCAATCCGTATTCTATTTATGATTACGGATGGAATGTGGGACTCAAAAGAAGGAGAGCAAGCAGTTACGGAAATGCGTAATGCTGGCGTTCTAACTTGCCAAGCCTACTTAGAGCAAGGAACTATCTCTGCTCAACATCTCGAACACTATCGCCACTCGTTTGAGTTACTGACACAAATCAAGTCTGCAAAAGACATCACGATATTGGGTCGGGAACTTGTACGAATTGCAATCGCACGAAACCTAGTAGCCAATTCATAAATCAAAAGGAGAATACATAAATGAAACTGTCAGAAGTTGAACTTGGAAAAGATTACGCAATCGTACCTAGTTGGAGTTACGCCTCACGCGAAAGTCGTGACCCTGACAAGGCAAGGGAGAACGATGTAGTGAAGGCAACCATCGTTTCCTTAGAGAAATACGAGTATGAAGCAGGAAGGAGAACAGAGGAACCCGCAGACTTTCGCAAGGCTGAGGCTGGTAATCGTTCGGTAGGAATACTTGTAAAAGCAACTGATAAAGGTGGTAAAGAAGTCTATTGGACTTCACGTTTGGCAGATGTAGTTGCATTGTGGGCTGACTTAGAGCCTAAGTGGGAAGCGAGCAAGCAAGCCGAACTAGAACGACAGCGTGCTGAGCAAGAGCGCAGGGAAAAAGAACTTGCGAAACAGAGAGCCGTTGAGAATGATGTAAAGAGAGCCGAAACAACAGTAGCCATAACTGCTAAAGAACTATTAGGAGATAAGGCTAGAGTAACAGTAGGCACTACTTACGACATGAATCGTGAACTGCAAGCCACAGTAACACTCTCTCTCGCAGAGTTTGAGACATTAGTTGAGATGGCATATCAAGGAAAAGATGTGTACGCATAATGGAACTGTCGGCAGAACAGTTGGCACTAATCCTACAAGCGTTAGGTCGTGAGAAATCATGGCTTAACGCTAGTGGGTTTAGGGAGTCGGCTCACAAAGTAAGTGAACTTCAATCATATCTAAAGAACAAAGGAGAGGATTAAAGATGTTAGTTGATGAAGTGAAGTATGAAAAAAAGCCAAGAGTTTATTATGTAGGTGTAGCCTCTAATGGTCAGAAGGTCATTAGAGGCAGTAATGCAGACAAATACACTCATGCAGTTGCTAACACTACTAACCCTAAGTTTCCTAACCAAATAGTGAATGGCTCGTTCCATAGAACAAAAGAACTTGCAGAAGCACAGGCACGACAAAATGTAAGGTGGAGACAATCAAGTAGATACTCTCGCGTGTATTCGGATTATGGAGATGAAGTCGTACCTTTACAGAAGGTAACTGCTAAAGAAATAAGAGACATAAAGAAACTACATAAAGAAAACCAAGAAGCCTTAGAAAAGGCTAAAGCAAAAGAGAGAGAAGAAAAAGAGGAGCGTGAAAACAAAATAAAAGAAGGATTACTTAACCGTAGAAGAGAAATGCTACTTAGACTTTCGATAGAAAATGCGGAAAGAATCCACGAACAGGCAAAACTAAGTAGTACATATCCGCAGTAAAAAATCTAAGGAGCAATATGTCTAAGTGCTATATGTGCGGAAAGGTTACACGTAACCTAATAGATGGAATGTGCGAAGTATGCACTGTCGAAAGCCATGACTGGGTAAACGCTATGGAAATTGAACTAGAACTAATTGAGAACCAGTTATGGGAACAATAACAAAACCTTAATATAAACAAAGGAGAATCAAATGAACAACGCCAAAGTAGATGAACTACGAAAAGTACTCGAAACAAAAATACAGAATACTCGTTCTGAACTGGTGGATTTATTTAAGCAAAGTATCAACGAAATACATTCCGAATCTGAATTGGCAAAACTACATGAAAGAGTAAGTCAAATAGAAACCCATGTCTCTGAACTTCTAGTATTGCAAGAGATTTTTGAGATACATGACAGGTCATGGGATGAAGTAGATAAGTTTTGGTCATGCAGGGGATGTGGATATGAACTAATACCTGAGAATGGAGAGTTTGAGCCACAGTATTGCCCTACTCGTCAAGCATTAGCGAAACTGATAGGAGAAAAATAATGGGTATGAACTTTACTTGTGAGTGTGGGGTACAACTGAATAGAGAGTCAGAACACCATTGTTCTACACGCATTACAAAAACAGCAGTACCTTCAATCTATCCAATGTACTACACATATACCACTACAAATGGGAAAGAACCCTCTTACATAATCCCATCTCGTTCACCAAAAATTCGTGTGGCTTGGAAACGACTTACTTGGGAACGACTTACACCGCAAAGAAGGAGAGGATGAAATGTATATCAACACGCGAAAAGAAGTTACAGAATTCCTCTCTCGACACTATAAAGAGGATGAAGTAATTGCAATAGCAGTAGTGACAGATTATGAAACTCAAGCACTACAAGCAGAAGAAAGTTATCACGAACATAACTTTACAAAAAAAGACTACACAGTAGAGATGTTCAAGGAAGTCATGCAAAAATTCAATTACGACAGTAGTTGGGATTATTTATATGAAGCGTTCAATGAACTTGAAAGCGACTACATCTCAACTGAAATATCTGAATCCAAAAAAAGAAATGCAGACGAAGTAGAAGAAGAAGAACTATGGGATAAGGAGACACAAGATGATATACACAGCGAAGGAGTTAATTGAAAGACTCAATATATGGTATGGAGATAACTTAGACGAACTTCTTGCTGTGCATATACTAGATAAAAATGACGTATTCGATACGACAGTTGAAATGACTGATGATAAAGAACTACACGCTAAATATCCATCTCCCAATTCCTTACCTAACAAAATCGTAGACGAAATACTTATTAGAATTGACGATGTATTCAACAGCACTGCAATCGGAACTGCAATAGCAAATGCGACACTAAGTACATGGAATACTTGGCTACGAAAGCAACAGGAACTAGAACACAACGAAGAACAACTATGGGATACCGAGGTAAAAAATAATGACAATACATAAAGTGCAAGTAGGAACAAAGAAAAAGAAGTCTGATATGAAACTTCCTGAAGGAATACTAGGTGTAATTCAGAACCTAGACTTACAAGAGAAGAAGGCTTACTTAAAGGCACTACGCGATGAAGGCTGGACACTTCAATCTATGGCTGATGTGATAGGTGTTACACGCGAAAGAATCCGACAGTTGGTGAATGAGCCAATCGCTAATGACCCTGTAATTAGAGAGAAGGTGTTGGGTAAGTACCGAGTACCGCAAGTGCCTTCTATTCCTATCTATGACAGGAAGATGTTAGAAGTAGAACCTGAAGTTTTAGCACAACTAATAGAACTTCGTAACAAAGCGCAGTTAGTAAGAAGCACAAGTACCAATTACCGAGAAGAAGCAGAACTATTCACTAAGTTAGCGTGGGAGCAGGTGCAAAAAGGAGTTAGTTGCTATTCGTTAGCAAAATCATTAGGAGTAACTACTTCTGCCTTAGAGTCACGTTTCGTTCGGTACGGCTATAAAACGTCTGAAGGAAAATCAAAAGTCTATAAGAAAATAAGTTACCTAGAAAAGAGAGAGACAAATGAGCAGTAATCTATTGGAAAAAACAAAGGTTGAAATAACTGGGTGGGAGACTATCTTCTTTCGTGTAGCAATCCCTGATTTAGAACAAGTGACTATCACTGCCCCTCATGGATGGGATTGGCAGAAACACGCACCACTAGATACTAGAAAATTCATAGTTAAAGAACTTGATTATGACATGAGGGGTAGCAGTACAGAAGCATTACGTCTATCAAGAATTGGTGGAGTTTATTTCTTAAAAGGAGATAAACACGCAGGTGCAAAAGTAGCCTCTTTAGTAAATGGATTTATTACTAAAGAAGTTATAGACCAAATTCCTGACCGTATATGGAAGTACGGCAGAGACTATTTCGATAATGAAATAACGCCACGACTTCAAGAGGTTCTTAAAACTGGAATAGTTATAGGAGATGGAAATGCCAAATTGGTGTAACAACTTCTTAAAGATAGAAGGTTCTCCTAGAGAACTTACTAAGTTGATGAAGTATGTAGAACTCACTCAAAGTGAGGAAACAGAACAACACTCTGCCTCTCCTTTCTCCTGCCAAAGAATAATCCCTAGACCAGTTGAAAAAGATGGTGAGTGGTATTCGTGGAGCATAGAAAACTGGGGAAGTAAGTGGGATGTATGTGATGTTGATAGAAAAAGTAGTTGGCTAGAAGAAGGTTTGCTTATTTACACTTTCGATACCGCTTGGAGCCCTGTTGTACAGGTCATTGAAGCACTCGCAACTAAGTATCCTAAATTGAAACTCTTTTACCAATACTATGAGAGTGGAAGTGACTATTGGGGAGAAAACACTTACAAAAATGGAAAGGAAACTTCTGCCATAGATGGCTCACTTAGTAGTGCTATTTGTGAGAAGCGACTAGAACTTGAAGGAGACCACCATTGGTGTGACGAGTGCTATGAGAGTGTGGAATGTGAAGGTACAGAGACACCTGATGTATGCCGAAGTTGCACAGAAGAAAACGCAAAAGAAGAAAAGGAATTAAACGAGTTGGAGAAAAGTCTATGGGAAGGAGAAGTAGTTGAAGTTTCATAAGAAAGAACTAAATGGACTAAGTGTCTATGCCTCTCCTAAAGAAGATGTATGGGTGTACAAAAATGGCGAAGGCAACTGGGCATGGCAATACTTCGAGAGTGACAACTTCATAGACGGAGATGATTACAGATACAGAACAAAGGCAGAAGCACAAAAAGCGGCAGAAGATTGGCTTATAGAAAGAGAAAGAGATTTAATACTAGAAAACTTACTATGGGAAAATTAAAAGGAGAATCAAAATGTCTGAAACAATCGCACTTCCTAAAGAAGTTAATGCTCAACGAACTATTACTTACAGAGTTGATGATGAATTTCTGAAGGAGTTAGCAGAGTGTTATGAAGTAGAAGTATCCGAAGTAACTCTTGAAATGCTTATGGACTATGTTAAAGAAATAGCATGGGAAGATATAGCGTATTCACAATATGGAATTATATTTCTAGACGAAAATGGAGATGAAATAAATGTCTGAAACAGTAATAAAGATAGTTAAAGAACAAGGTGTACGAAAATATAGGTTGGCTATTGAGTTTAATACTGACCGAGTTATTAGCAACAGAGAAAAAGAACTATTGTTAAGCCAAGTAGCAGAAGCCTTAAAGAACCCTAAAGACTTCAATGTTATTAAGAAGGAGAATGGTGTAGAGATAAAGCAAGAAGTAACTGCTACTTATCGCACCATAATAATCCATAAAGAAATTACCTACCATGCAGTACCTAATAGCAAAGAGGTGGATACAAATGTATAAGCGCAAATTCAAGTGGTGTATAGAGATAACAACGGCTCTCTCAGACCCCGATTGTCTCTGCTGGTATGGGCTATTTAAGACTAAAAGGAAAGCAAAGTCAGAAGCAAAAAAGTTAGAAAAAATGAATAACAAAGAGAACTATGACTTTATCTTTAAGGTGGTTTCACTTGATGAAGTGGAGTCTAAGTCAGAAGAACGGAAGGAGAGGGCAAGAGACTATGAGTGGTGACAGCCCGTATGACGGAACTCAACTATGCGCTCAGACAGACCCCGAAGTATTCTTCCCAAAGAATAACTTTAGGCGTAAAGAAGAAATCAAATTAGCGAAAAGTATATGTAGGAAATGCCACTTACTAAAAGCGTGTAGCAACTATGCCAAGACTCAGAGAGGGATATACGGGGTATGGGGTGGCAAGATGTACGATGGAACAGGGTATGAAAGCCCTATATCGGTAGTGTCCAATGGAATAGTTATAGAAAGGGAAGTGGCTTAGATGTTTGGTGATGATGGGTTTATATGGGTGCTAAACGAAAGAATGGTAGAAGGTATGGATGAAATCGAAGTTAGTTTCTTAGTAGAAGCATTACAGAGGACTTACGATGAATACTCTAACTAAGTCAATTCATGCTGGTATTCAATGGCAAGAGGAAGGTCAAGAGTATTACTTCAAGTGTTCTGCTTGTGGGCATGACCTATACGCACCCACGCTAAAGACGATACAAAAAGCAATACCTAAACACACTAGGAGTAAAGAGTGCTTAGGCGGTTACTGAAAAAGAAGGATAAACTTCTTTAAGGGGCAGGTAGTCAATCCGACTATCTGCCCCTATTTTTTTGTCCATTAAGTTACTCGCCAGTAACTTACTCGCCAGTAGCGTGTCGGTTCGCAAGTTACTCACCAGTACGGTAAGTTACTCACCAGTAAGTTACTCGCCAGTAGGAAACGGGGGTTACCCATAATGGCTTATGTAATAGAGCGCAATAAACGCTACACAGGCTATTACAGAGCAGACGGCAAGGTTAAGTCTGCTGGTACTTTCAACTCTAAAGCGAAGGCGTTACAGGCTGGTCTATTAGCCGAAGAAGGCGCAGATATACCACTACCAAAAAAGAGCGTATTGCTGCCGGATAATCAACCTACACTAAACAGTTACGCTAAAGACTTATTGACTAGAACAGATGTTCGCCTAAGCACAAAAAAGACATATCTCATTCTGCTAAAGAAGTATGCCCTACCTAAAGTTGGTGATACACGCATCTCCGCAATCAAGAGACAAGACATCCGCCAATTACTTGAATCCTTAAAGAAGGAAGGCGTAAGCCCATCTAATTTATCCCACCTCAAGACGGCACTAGGTTACTTATTCAGACAAGCCGTAGAGGATGAGTTGATACCAACCAATCCCACACACCGAATAAAGACACCCGTACAAAGACCCGACCCAACGTACACGCTAGAACCTAAAGACTTTCAAGCCATCTTAAAGAACTTACCAACAGAAGGCGCACAGTTATTTGCCAGATTTCTCATAGGTTCTGGGTTGCGATTTGGAGAAGCCACAGAACTAAGAGTTAAAGACTTTAACTTCTCTGCTAAAGAAGTCTATGTCAGAAGAACAGTTGCTGATATAGGCAAAGAACTCAACCGAGGTAAAAGATTTGCGGTGGTTGAAGCGACCAAGAATGGCAACAAACGAACCGTAGTCCTAAGCGAAAACCTCATAGCCGAGGTAAAAAAATTTGTCTCAGTAAAAGCCTTAGCAAAAGACGACCTAGTCTTTTCAAAGAACACAGTCTTAACACCAGGTAAACTAGGAAGCCCTACCAAAAGGACAGGGAGAAAGAAGTCTTACACAGTTGGAAGCAGAACCTTCCAGCATGGAACTACCTATGCCTACAATGTGGGTGGTTGCAGGTGTGTAGACTGCCAATTAGCGGTTAAGGAATACCGCCACCAATACAGAAAGGACAAAGCCAAAGGCAAAGCAGAAAGCCTTAGCAAAAGCGAAAGCAAAAGCCAAAGCCTTAGCAAAAGCGAGGACTATCTGCCCCGTGACAGGTGGAGAGCCACTTGGAATGGAGCCATAACCACGTCAGGTATTGGCTGGTATCCCAAAACGCACGACCTAAGACACGCTAACGCCACTATTCTTCTAAAGAATGGCGTAGATGTGCATGAAGTCAAAGAGCGTTTAGGTCATCAGTCAATCACAACGACAGAAAGGTACTTACACCGAGTACGTCACCAGCAGTCAAAGGCAGCCGAGGTTGTCAATGACTATTTGGAGTAGTGATAACTATGAAACTAACAACAAGAGGAAAGGTTGTTCTAGCGTCAATGTTCACAAGCCCGATTTTCGCTTTTGTAATCGGACTTGGAATAGCAACGCCAGCAATAGCCCCCGAACCAGCCCACGCACTTATGGTCAAGTCATTTGCAGGAGTTAAATACCTCTCTGACACACGCCTTGTTCAACTACTAAAGGTAGTTGGGTTTAAGGGAAAGCACCTAAAAGAAGCATGGGCAATAGCAAAGAAAGAGTCTCAAGGTCGTCCTTTAGACTACAACGGAAATGTGTACACAGGAGACCACTCCTACGGACTATTCCAAATCAACATGATTGGAGAACTCGGTCCTGCTAGACGTGCCTATTACGGGCTAAAGTCTAACAACCAGTTGTTCGACCCTATTGTTAACGCCACAGTTGCTTACAAGATGAGCGATGGCGGGAAGAATTGGGATGATTGGAAAGGTACAAACCAACCTATAGTCCAGTACTACATGTCAAAATATCCTTACCAAACTACAGCAAAGAGTTCGGTAAGCCTCACACATAAGGGGGAAACAATGAACGCAGACTATGCAAAGCCACGTTCTATGAACCTAACTAAGCCTACTCATAACAAGGTAGCAACAAGTAAATAAACAAAAGCAATAGCAAAAGCCCCACTAGTCAAGTATTAGTGGGGCTTTTTGTTAGGCTAAAGACATCAATCCATATAACGAAGTTTTAAGTCTTTGTACTTTTCTTTAGAAACAATCTTTGGGTCAACCCACCAATCCTCAAACTCTCGTAGAGGCCATCCAGGTGCATCAACCATCACGTTTTCCACAGCCAATTCATACCCTAAAGAAGTTAGAAGTTCTTTTTGCTCCTCTTTTACTGCTTTGTTTTCTGGGCCGTAGTACAAGTCATGCTCGAAAGTAATGACTGAGAAACGATAATGGTTTAATGGAAGTTTCTTTAGAGCTTCAAGTGTGCTACTAGCTGGCTCTATATCAAGCTGCAAGTAGTCAATTTGACGAGGGAAGTCATGCTCTATGAAATACGCGAGGTAATCAAACTCCGTTGCGTCTGCCAAGATACAAGGGTTACTCCTATTTTGGTTGTACTCTCTGACATGCTCTAGGACAATCTCTAAAGCCACACCTTTCCAGTCGTACAAGCCTTCGAGCAGGTAAGTGTTGCTGGTCTTACGAGACTCGAAGGCTCCAATCTCAACGTAGTACCCTTCGCGCTTTTCATCAAGCATGTTCAGCACGAAGGATTCTTGACCTGCTTCACTATTGCTGTACTGAAAGTACTTCACTGGTTGTCCTTAATAAGTTTAACTTCACATGCGTCCGTCGTGCAGTAATTTTCGCCAACGGCGTCCGCTGCCATACCTGCATAGACACCAGCAAAGTCAATAGGGAACAACTTCATGCTTTCAGCCTCATACTCTTCTTCGGTGATTTGAGTGTAAGGCATGTGCTTATATGCACCACCTTTCATCATAGGTAAGAATGAAACAGTCTTTAATTGACCATCGTACATATGTAGTACCTTGCCAATTGTATCGGATTCAGTATCTGGGTCAAAAGAAACCGTAACAGACACAGAGTTGTCGCTCCAATATCTTTGAGCAGTTGCAGCAAGAGCAATTTTTTCATAAATAGACACTTCTTGTTCAGAACGAGTTGCATCACTCTTGACTGGAAATAGTACAACAGAAGTATTGACTGGGTCTTCTGCTGCTGGTTCAACTGTGTACTGTGCCATCTTAAACAAAGGTAACATAGGGTCTTCATTACGGAAACGAATTGCTCGGAGGAAGTACCTACCTCCTACTGACCAATGAACCCCAGGAGATTCTCCAGCAAGGATAGAGACTGTTCCTGAAGGCTTAATCGTTGTGGTTTTTATGGACTCCCGTACTCCTAACCATTCTGAGTATCCTTTATCGTAATTTTGAATAACTTTGTATCCATCATCCATCCATTGTCGTAGCGCAGGAAGTCCTTTATTATCTGCAAAATTTGCTACTCCCGAAACAGAAGTTCCAATGCGTCTATTTCTAATCATAATGGCATTAGTATCTTCCCAATGCGTAGGAAGCAAAGTAACAGTCTTAGCGTAAAGGTAAGCGAATTTCAATGTTCTTTTGAAGTCTTCCAAGTTCTCATGGCGGTTGAGGTAAGTTTCAACCAGAGTACAACACTCGTATGATTCAAGAGACTGTTCAGCACAAGGATTGTATCCAGCGATACGCCAGTCCTTGTTGTTCTCTGGGTCAGCCAAGCGACCATACTTACGGGATACATCCATCCAAATAACCCCAGGCTCACCATTACGGGAAATACCTTCAAGAATGGGGGACAAATCAGTGCCTACAGTCACTTCAACCGAGTTATTGGATAGCCAACCGTGACCTGCACGCTGTGGATTGAGGTCATAGTTCTTAAGGTTTAGGAAGTCTTGGTCGTCAATACGACCCATAAGAAGTTCAGCACTACGGCGTACATTTCCAGAGACAACACAGACACCAATGAGGTTGCCGATGTCAGCGATATTTGTGCGAGTAAGTTTTTGACCAGCCCTACCATCAAAGATGGAGCGAATATCGTTATGGAGTTTAATTAGAGGTTGCGGACCTGCTGCTGTTCCACCGAAGGTTTTGATGGGCTCTCCTTCTGGGCGGATTTGGCTATAATCAAAGACTGGGCTCTTCGTATCTGGCTTAAGGTAGCTATTGAGGATGGCGGCAAATGACTCGACCCATCCTTCGCGGGTGTCTGGAATGACATAAATTTCTCCTTGTTGTGGTTCGTAAATTGTGAAGTCTTTATCAGCGCCTTTATCGTCAAAGCCGACACCTACACCTAGCATTGACGCTTCCATCAGAAAGGCAAAAGGTTTGGCAGGGTCAACTTTGGTCATAGAACCTGTTGAAACAAAAGCACAGTTTTGCAAGGCTGCCGAGTTTCGCTGTTCATTGACGAGTGGAGTACCCATAACCCAAAGACCGCGTCCTGGGGGAGTCCACTTTAAGTTGAAAAGACGGTCAAAGGCTTCTTTAGCAGAAGCGGCTGCCTTGGCATCTGACCAAGGAAGTCGGTTGAGTTTGGCATGGTCTTTCTGCAAAGAGTACATGCCGTTAATGACACGCTCGCAGACATCTACCCATGTTTCTTTCGTACCATCTGGCTTTATGCGAGAATAGGTACGTAAGAAGGTAATCTCTCCTACCGAATTTCCAGCAGCATCTCGATACCCAAATGGTGCCTTCTTTGTGCCGTAACCATCTACAAAATCTTTTGCTAGTTCAAAGGAGAACAAGCCCATTTATGACCACCATTTCTCTAAAAGTTAAAATACCCCTTAATAGGGGAGGACTATTATGTAGGTATAGAACCTACCATGCACTTGCTAACAGTTAAAACTCTAACCAGCTCATTTGCGTGTCTCACCTGTTTCAGGCATTAAGAACCGCTGTTATCAGATAACTACTCTTCTATAGAATCTTGGATAATTTTTGTGACTGTATCTTCCTTCAGGGCATCTGGCAGTTCACGAAGAGCCTGAGCCTTGTCCCCAAAGATGGCAGACAGAACTCCACCAGCAGATTGACGTTGAGCTGTAATCTGAATGAACTCTTTATCGGAGTTCATGTCGTTAACTTCTTTAACCATTTTGATGAGGCGGTCAACTTCTTGAGACACATTTGGGTCAGCGTATCCACCGTTCATTTCTTCAGCAAAACGCATAAAAGCGACTCTTTGACCCTGCATTTCAATCATCGAGACCATCAAAGCCTTAAGTTGGTCTTTAGTTTTTACTTCGATTGGAAGGTTGAAGGCGCAGGTATTTTGAGGTTTGAAGGCAGGACAGTTTGCTGCAACAAAGCATGTATCGCACTGTCGTAGAGAAGATTGCTGAGTGTGAACGACTGGAACATCCATCAGGACATCCTTGCCATTCTCATCTTGGTCAACTATGGTCTTCATCCTGAACCCGAAAACAGGGAGATTTTGGATATCTTCTGGGGCTCTTTGCACCACTTCAGGTGCAGATTTTTTCCGTGTCTCTACCCCCTTGTTATCAGAATCGAGGAAGTCAAATCCTCCTAAACCTGTCATCAATTCAGTGCTGTTATCAGATAACTTGTCGTCTTTACCACCCTCAATGAGGTGTAAATCGGGCTTCTTTTTATCCATTGATGACTCCATTTGCTTGTATGACCAGACCGCTACTCTAGTCGCTTCGAGGGTACTATCTTCTTTAAACGCCAAATAGTCCAGTCCAGCTTTCTCTACAATTGCCTTGTACCGAGGTCTGGCTTGGTCTTTCATCTTCTTGGGGTAACGGACTATCTTTTGCCCATCCCACACAATCGTTTCACCTCTACGCATGGGTGATAACCATGACAATGTGCTGGCTGTTGCAAATGGTATCTGTCTGAGGTTGTCTGGCTTGGCACACCCAAGTGCATGAAAAAGGGTGCCGTATGTCCTCTGGTGTATCCTTGTAACGGCTGAGAGGCTTGTTACAGACTCAATCTCATCGTTGGGTATGGCGACGTTCTCGTAGGCTTCTGAGAGGGCTTTAAGGGCTGGTAAGCCGTATTCCTCATGCCACACTACCCATAATTTTGGGTCGTTACTGAAAAAGGGGCGTTGTTCTTCCACCCATTTTAAGCCTAATACTTGGGAATCAAACTCTAGAAAAGCTGCAGCTCTGTCCGCATTATTGACCAAAAACTCTTGGTAATCTGCTGCTAAAGAAATCAGTTCTTCTTTAGACAATCCATCTCGTTCTGCCTGCTGTACTCCAGACTCGATTACTACCTGAGTGTCCTCAGTGAAATGCTCTGAGATAAGCCAGATTTTGGTCTTAGGCAAACCTCTCTTCTTCAACGCATAAAAGTTGAGTCCCATCGTATCAACTTTCATTCCTTCTAAAAGAGTGCGATTAGAGCCTACCTCGGCCCCTGAGAAGATTAGTTTAGTCACTCCACTCTCCCAATTCTGGGGCAGTCTTGGTGTACTCACGTACCTTTGCTAGGTTGACTCTAGTTACAGACTCTTCAATCTCGCTCCATTTACGAACACTTCTAGGTGCACTAGGACGATTTTCAATTTTGGAGTAAACAGGACTTCCAAACATCAGAATTGGGACTCGTTGTTCTTCAAATACCCATGCACAAATGTGGGGGTCGGAGTCTACATAGAGTTCGATTGGCGCCCGTGAACGTGAGAGAGTAAATTGACGCTTCTTTAGGTTTTCTCCCTCTAGATGAAAAGAAGAATCAATGAGGTCGTCATAACCGACAATGCCATGAGAAGCTAACCAATGCTCAGCATCCGCTTGATTACGGCTAGTCATAAGAGCGACTCTATGACCATTATTTAGGGCGTAGTAAAGTTGCACTCCTGCTCGGATTGGTTCTCCTTGTTCCGAACTAAGTACTCCATCTAAATTCAACAGTATGTTTATGGTCTTATCCTTTTGCTCGGTATGTAGCCGCTCTCCTAATTAGGGTCTGAGTGTCTGGCAGTTCAACGCCATAGGTCTCATCTGCTTCTTGTGCTTTGTATGCTGACCAGAACTCAGACATCTTTCGCAAGGTAGGAACAGTCCCGTATTTCTTTCCTGCTTGCCACCGGTAGTTGTAATAATCGCTATAACCCTTGCCACCTTGTCCAAAGGCATAAGTTCTTGCATGGTGTATATCGTCGTACAGAGCAGATGCTTGCATTAGCGCTGCTTGTAACTTGAACTCTGCGTTTCTTCGGGCAGCATCATTGGTTGCATGTTGGAATCTAGTTAAGGCGTCTGTATATCGTGTAACAATGTCATCCGCCATCTTGTAATCCTTTTTAGCCAGTTCTTCCCACACAGGATTTTCTGGCGCACCTTCTTTAGAAGGAAAGACAGTCCATTCATTGTGCGTTAGGTCGTAGGCTGCGTAAGGATTGATAGTGCGAATATCAGTGGCACCTGGGTTTACATAGAAAGTAACTTCATACCCGTTCCAGTCCTCTGTGTCGGGCTGTAGGTATGTACGGAAGTCTTCATTTAACATCTTGCTAATCTCGACGTCAGACAAACCAACATATTCTGGGTGTGCTTTACGGAACTGAATGTAGTTGACGCCAATCAGCACATCTAAGTCGCCTGGCTGACGTGCAGCAGACCATTGATAGGACACGCCTGAACCAGCAATCCATACGTGGCACCATATATCTGGATGACGATAAACTTCGTTTAAGAATCCGAACAACAGATGCAATAATCCATTACGAACCCAGCCTTTGAGGTTAGTACCGTCAAATAGGGCTGGGTCTAACTCTTGTTCTGGGGCAGAGAAGTACGAGGTAGGAGAACCCTGTAAGTGTATGGGTTGAGCCGTGCTTCCTAGTGACCTAAACATGACACTAGTTTAGAGGTAATTACTCTTGATAGGGCGTTATCCCGCGTTCATTTAGAGCATTTAATAACTTACTTTTCAACTCTCCTGACTCATCTGCAG
>Ga0208257_1000011_pt1 | contig 100326 bp, 145 predicted proteins | sample CryBogCBH10Sep07_FD_184610 | JGI IMG/M metagenome (GOLD analysis project Ga0208257, IMG submission 184610) | Freshwater microbial communities from Crystal Bog, Wisconsin, USA - CBH10Sep07 (SPAdes) | ecosystem: Environmental > Aquatic > Freshwater > Lake | place: Crystal Bog, Wisconsin, USA... | reverse complement strand
CCAATGCCTACCTATGGCTCTCAACAGTTCCCATCGGATGTTCCTACATTTGATTTAAACGCATATCAAGGTGACTCATTTGAAGTTACTCTGCAGTTCCCATTTGACGTAACAGCCTATACTTGGAAGTCTGAAATCCACATGCAGTTTGGTGATGGTATTCCTCTTGCAGCATTTGACATTGAGTTTGTTGATGGAGATAACACAAAGTTAACTTTGACACTTACAAGTCAACAAACAGAGGCTTTACCAGATCTTTGCTTCTGGGATATTCAAGCATCAGCATCTGATGATTCAGGGTACGAACAAACCTACATGCGAGGAGCGCTGTTTGTTACACGAGAGGCTACCGTATGACACGCGTTAGCCATGTAGTTGGTTGCAGTTGTGGTCAGTGCAATGGAATTCAAGGTGTACAGGGTCCAACGATTATTGTCGGTCCTGGTCAAGGCGGTGCTCGCGGTACTCAAGGAACACAAGGAACCCAGGGCGCAACTGGAACAGGAATACAAGGCGCACAAGGACCGATTGGACCTGGTGGTGGGGCGCAAGGTACACAAGGAACAACAGGTATCCAAGGTGTACAGGGATCTACAGGCAGTGGAACACAAGGTGTACAGGGTTCCCAAGGAGAACCTGGTACTCAAGGTATCTCTGGAACATCACTAGGCACTACAGATGACTTATCTGAAGGTGTAACAAACCTATACTTTACTCCACAAAGAGTGGCGTATGTTCACACCCAAGGGGTAGCAAATAGTACGTGGGTTATCACCCACAATTTGCATTTTTACCCTAACATTACAGTGCAGGATTCGGCTGGTAATATAGTCGAAGGCGAGATCACATACACTAATTCGGACTCCTTAACAGTCACATTTGCAACAGCGTTTTCAGGCGAAGCCTACTTATCTTAAGGAGATAACCGAATGGCAAGAAAATTTTTGACTCCAATAGACCTTGGAAAACTTGAACTTCAGAATGCTCGCATTCAAAACCTTTCAACTGCCAGCCAACCAACAAACCCTGTCGAAGGTCAGATTTACTATGACACAACCGACAAGTACATTAAGCAATGGAATGGAACTGCGTGGATTGCATTTGGTCCTCAAGGTACACAAGGCACACAAGGTACTGATGGTGTTCAAGGTACACAAGGAACCGCAGGTTATGTAGGTGCTGATGGTGCTCAAGGTACACAGGGAACTCAGGGAACCCACGGAACTCAAGGCACTCAGGGAACACAGGGAACTCAGGGCACACAAGGTACTGACGGCACACAGGGTACACAAGGCACCGATGGTACCCAAGGTACACAGGGAACAGACGGTACCCAGGGAACACAGGGAACTGATGGTACTCAGGGTACCCAAGGAACTGATGGCACCCAAGGTACTCAAGGCACAGACGGTCAGCAAGGAACTCAGGGAACCGATGGCACACAAGGAACTCAAGGCACAGATGGTACCCAAGGAACTCAGGGTACTGATGGCGCACAGGGTACACAAGGTACCGATGGTGCTCAAGGTACAGACGGTCACTCTGACCGCTATAAGACAACCTCTAATACCGCAAATGATATTGCAGTAGCAGATGGCGTAGTCTTCTATGTAAATGACGAAAATCTTTCTTACTCAGTAGGTCAAGATGTCGTTGTTGCTTACGACATTAATAACTACATGACTGGAACTGTTGCTTACTACGAGACAGTGCCATCTAATTACATCCAAATAAATATTCATACCATTGTTGGTTCTGGAAACTACTCTTCATGGACAATTAACCTTGATGGAGCAACAGGTGTACAAGGTACAACTGGCTCTCAAGGTACCCAGGGCACAGATGGAACACAGGGCACTCAAGGTACAGATGGCACACAGGGTGCTCAAGGTACTGAAGGACAGCAAGGTACACAAGGAACTCGCGGCGCACAGGGAACACAAGGAACTGAAGGTCAACAGGGAACTCAGGGTACCGACGGTACACAAGGAACTGATGGTACACAGGGAACTCAAGGTACTCGTGGTGCTCAAGGAACGCAGGGCACACAGGGTGTAGACGGTACACAAGGTGCTCAAGGCACTGATGGAACTCAGGGAACTCAGGGCACTGATGGAACACAAGGCGCACAGGGAACTGAAGGTCAGCAAGGTACTCAAGGTACCGACGGAACACAAGGTACTCAAGGTACAGATGGAACACAAGGTACCGACGGACACTCAGACCGTTACCGCACAACTTCCACAGATATTTACACACTACAAGTAGCAGATAACGTAACATTTACTGTTGAAGCAGGGCTAAGTTACTCTGTTGGTCAAGACATTGTTATTGCGTCTGACGCAAATAACTTGATGCATGCAACAGTAACCAATTACAACGGCAGCAACGGTCAACTTACCTTCAATATCAAGGACTATACTGGCGGAGGAACTTCTGGTTCTTGGTCAGTAAACCTTGACGGTGCTACGGGTGTTCAGGGAACTACAGGTTCACAGGGAACCCAGGGAACCGATGGAGCCCAAGGCACACAGGGTACTGATGGTACTCAAGGTGCACAGGGAACCCAAGGTACGCAGGGTACTCAGGGAACTGATGGAACTCAGGGCGCTCAAGGTACAGACGGAACCCAAGGTGTACAAGGAACTCAGGGTCTTGATGGACAACAGGGAACACAAGGCACCGATGGTACTCAAGGTACCCAAGGTACAGACGGAACCCAAGGAACCCAAGGTACCGATGGTACTCAAGGTACTGCCGCTCTCTGGAACTACCTCGGTGCGTATGACCCAGGAGTCATCTACACAACAGGTGATGTTGTTACTTACGGCGGACAACTTTGGTACCGCAATGTCTACACCTCTGCTGGTTACACCCCTGGTGGAGTAGAGGGATATTGGGACCTACTTGCCGCTCAAGGCGTACAAGGTACTCAGGGAACTGACGGAACTCAGGGAACTCAGGGAACAGACGGAACTCAAGGCACCCAAGGTACCGATGGTACACAGGGAACGCAGGGTACAGATGGAACTCAAGGAACACAGGGAACCGACGGTACTCAGGGTACCCAGGGGCACTCTGACCGCTACCGTACATCATCTTCAACTTCTAACGCAGTTGCTGTAGCAACTAACGTAAGTTTTGTTCTAGATGATCCAGACCTTTCTTACTCAGTTGCTCAAGACGTAGTAATTGCACATAGCGATGCAGCGTACATGCATGCAACTGTAGTCAGTTACACATCAGGTACTAACACTCTTGTTGTAGATGTTAAGGACATTGTTGGTTCAGGAACCTTTACCTCATGGTCTATCAACCTTGATGGTGCCACTGGTGTACAGGGAACCACTGGTTCTCAAGGTACTCAGGGAACTGACGGCACACAGGGTACGCAAGGCGTACAAGGTGTACAGGGTCTCTCTGGTCAACTTGGAACCTATGCAACAACCATTACTGGAGATTCAACCGATGGTGGAGCATCTGGAACTACAGCGTTCACAGTTACACACAACCTAGGAACTGAAGATATTATGGTTACCGTTTGGGATACAGCAACCAAGATGGAAGTTGTTACAGACGTTGCTTATGTAACCACAACATCCGTAACAGTTGGATTTGCGGTAGCGCCAATTACAACTAAGTCCTACAGAGTAGTAGTAAAGGCTTAGCACTCACTTTCTGTAGTATATTGTTTAAACATTAAGTGAGGAGTTTTACAGATGGCCCGTAGTTACGTCGTACCGCTAGGTCTTTTGCACCTAACTAACGACCCTACGGGCCATTCTGCTGGAGACACTTACTACAATACGGTCTCTAATAAAATTCGTGTATACGATGGTTCTCAGTGGAATGACTCTGGAGTATCTTTACAAGAAGTTTCTACCGCTATTTCAGGGGCGGCTTTAGGATCTACTGATGATCTTCCAGAGGGTGTTCAGAACCTGTATTCAACTCCTGAGCATGTGTATAACGCGATAACAAGCGGAACACAGAACAACATATCATTTACTTATCACTCTACAGGCAAAACCATTGATGTATCTGTACCTACCGTTCAAGGTACTCAAGGAACTCAAGGTAAAGCCATTCAAGGTACACAGGGTGTGCAAGGTACTCAAGGTGTATTTGGTACTCAAGGATACAATGGCTCCCAAGGTGTTCAAGGTACCCAGGGAACGCAAGGAGTACAGGGAACACTTGGCGCTCAGGGAGCGCAAGGAACTCAGGGTGTCCAAGGCATTCAAGGAGTACAAGGTTTACAGGGTACGCAAGGAACTACTGGTTCACAGGGAACACTCGGTACTCAAGGAGCACAAGGACTTCAAGGTACACAGGGTACACAGGGGGTTCAAGGAACACAAGGAGTTCAAGGTACCCAAGGAGTACAGGGAACACAGGGTATTCAAGGACCTGTAGGACCTGTTTCTTCACAAAATGCTCACCAATCTGTAGAAGCAATTCAAACTACTCCACTTGGTAATGGCGCTACATACTACGATGGCTCTGCAGATGCAGACAACGGCACAGGTATTGGTGCCTACATTATTGCAACAACTAACGGAACACTCTCTATTGATGGTTACACAACTCCTCTTTTAGCAGTTGGTGATCGCGTCCTTATTGCTGGTCAAGCAACTCACACTCAAAACGGTATTTACACAGTAACTCAAACTGGTGGCGCATCTGCTAAATGGAAACTTACTCGTGCTACAGATTCAGATAACCACGTTGCTGGTCAGGTAGAAGAGGGCGATTACGTTTTTGTTACTGACGGAACAACTTACGGTGGAACCGCATGGCTTATGTATGCCAACGGCTCTAACCCAGATGGCTCTATCCGTATTGGTACAGACGCTATCTTGTGGACACAGGCTAGTGGTGTAGGTGTACAAGGTGCTACTGGTGCAACTGGTGCTGGTGGAACAATCGCATACTATGGTTCTTTCTACGACACTACTAACCAAACAGTAGCAAACTCAACAACTGCGTACCCAATCAGTATTAACAACACCTATGAAAATAACGGTGTTGAAACACTTGGTGGAAATTCTATTAAGTTCCTGCATCAAGGAACTTATAGCATAACTATCTCAGTACAACTTGTTAACACTGCTTCTCAGATTTACAACGCTAACCTATGGCTTCGTATTAACGGCGTAGATGCCCCATACTCCAATAGCCAAATGACTGTTCCGCAATCACACGGTTCCGCTTCAGGTCAAATCATTGAGACTGTTAACTACGTCTATACATTTAATGCTAACGACGTTGTTACCTTCATGTGGCAGTCAGAAAGTACAACAGTTTCTATTGAAACAATTTCTGCAGGAACAACCCCAACAACTCCAGTAACACCAGGAATCATTCTTACTGCCACACAAGTTGCTTACGCCATCCAAGGTACACAAGGTCTACAGGGTACTCAGGGAGTTCAAGGTACCCAAGGCGTGCAGGGTGTACAAGGCGTTCAGGGAGTTCAAGGACTACAAGGAGTTCAAGGAACCCTTGGTAGTCAAGGAGCAACAGGTGCTCAAGGTACGCAGGGTGTTCAAGGGCTACAGGGTGCACAAGGTACTTTGGGTTCTCAAGGTACGCAGGGCGTTCAAGGTTCTCAAGGAACTACTGGCTCTCAAGGTGTGCAGGGCACACAAGGAACTCAAGGCGTCCAAGGCGTCCAGGGTGTTCAAGGTATTCAAGGAGTACAGAGTCCATCTATTCAAGGCACACAGGGTCTACAAGGCGTACAGGGAACTCAGGGTGTTCAAGGAGTTCAAGGTACCACTGGTGCGCAAGGCGCCCAAGGAACACAGGGTACTCAAGGTCTTCAAGGAACATTTGGTTCACAAGGAACAGCAGGAGATAAGTACCAAACATCTTCTACAACTTCGCTTACTCTTCCAGCGTCTGGTTCTCAGACTCTTACAGTTGCAACTAACCTTTCCTACTCAGTAGGTCAGTCAGTTATTATTGCCAACACTATCTCTAACATTATTTATGGAGATGTAACAGCATATAACTCTGGTACTGGATCATTGACTATCACAGTCACCCGTAGCCTAGGTTCTGGAACATATACCTCGTGGACAGTTAACCTTGATGGTGCGATCGGTATTCAGGGTACTACTGGTGCACAAGGTACCCTTGGTTCTCAAGGTGTACAAGGTACGCAAGGTACGCAAGGTACGCAAGGTGTACAAAGCCTATCTATTCAAGGAACTACAGGCGCACAGGGAACGCAGGGTGTGCAGGGAACGCAGGGTGTGCAGGGAACGCAGGGTACACAGGGCGTTCAGGGTACTCAAGGCGTGCAGGGTGTACAGGGACTTATTGGACAAGTTGCAGCAGACCCTACAGTAACAATCTTGTTGTTTGGTGGAATGTAACTAGTTTAGTAAATCAGTACTTCCATTGTGAATCTGGGTATATTCGGCTGCACCCTTTAAGAAGTTTATGGGGCGATAATTTCCTGGCTTTAATGTATAAGTGTAAAAAGTTTTTTGGTTCTCTTCTTTCTTCATACGAAAGTTAAAGATGTACCAATCCACAGGACAATTGATGCCTCGTGACTCTATATCCTCTACAGCCTTTCGTGCACCTTCTCGGCTTACCATGTAACCAGCGCATGACCACTGTTGATATGAGATACAAACATTTTCTGCCCCAATAGTGTGAGTATCTTCATTGTAGGCAAAGAGAGAATCTTCAGGAACAAAGAACGAGAAGAAATCCCAATCAACAGGAAGTTGACGCATATACGTTTCAATGACGGATTTAAAGTTCTTACTTACAAGAATGTCGTCTTCAAAGAGAAGCAGTGTGTCGTAATCGGATTCTAAGAACTTCTTATAAGCCTTGTAATTACTTGCCCAAACGCCTACAACTCCTGCGCTAGGAGGAAATGTTTCTCCTGGTTGGCAGTAATCTTCTACAGTATTGACCTTAAAGTTTGGGTGCAGATTGATGAAGTTCTCTACCTTATCAACGGTGTTAAGGTACATGGTAGGAGAACCAAGTCTAGGGAGAAAAGACACGCTCTTAAGAATTCCGTCATAAGATTGATTGCGAAGTTTATTTCCTGTGTCAGTGTGAAATACTTCAAAACAAGCATTCTCTAGCATTTAACAAACCACATCTGATAGCCGTCTTCTAGGCACTTCATCTCGCCCTCACATACCTGCATAAAGGCATTAACACCACGCATAGGCTCTAGGAAGGGTTTGCCGCCCTCTGCCCATAGGTAATCGTCAAAGGCAATAACACCATCAGGCTCAAGGACTTTAAAGGCGTTGAGGCCATCTAAAGCCGTTTGAAGGGCAGTGTGGCTACCGTCTATGTAGATAAAATTAAAGGTCTTTTTGTTCTGGTTAAAGAATTCATCACTAGTCATCTTATTTTTAATAACTCTTGGGTTATCTTTAAAGCGAGAGTCGTAATACTCCTCTACAGAAGAAAAGTCTAAATGTTCATGTTGTTCTTCTTCACTGCCTGCCCAAGTATCCACATCATCAATAGTCAAAATGTTTCTATTAAGAAGTAGCCATTCTGTAGCATCCCCTGTATAGGTACCAATCTGTAATGCACGCAAAGGAACTTCAGGGCATTTGCGGTCAAAGTATGGGGAGACGTTTTGAAACCAATTAGGAAACATCAGAACAACTTCATATTGTTAATACAGCCATTGAGATACTCTTGAGACATCTCAACGTTATCAAGAAGATGTGTAAACAACTCCTTGCTCTCTTCTTTACGCCCTAACCACCAGCCAGAAACAGCCTTCTCAAACATCAATACGTATGGGCCGTTGTACTCTACATAGACAGGAAGTGGTTGATTATAACTTGCGATGGTATGTACAAGGCCAAGTTCTGCAAAGGTGTATGCCTTCTGCCATTCTTTATTGCGCTCATGAATGCGTGACAGTAGGAAGTACGCCTCTGGTCTCCCAGGAAGAAGAGTAAGTGCTTGTAACGTATTCTGATAGACGGTAGCGCTGCGTTCTCCTTGTTGAGTAAAGCAGAGGGACATCCTCAGCAGGGAGGTGTAAGCAATAAGTGGATGAGTCTTATATCCACGATCCGCAGCCCTAAGATAGAACCCAGCGGCAGAAGAGTACTGCCCTTGATCGTAATAGGCATTAGCCAAAGCAAAGTTTTTCTCAGGGTTAAAGGAGTCAAAAGCAACGTCAATTGCCAGTTCTTTAATTGCCATATGTTTTTGCCTCTTCAATCAATTCGTTAACAACAGATTGTGGAACTTCAAGCACAAATGCTGAGTTATCTTGTACGCCAAAACTTAAAAGTAAATTGTCGTTAATTAGGGCGGCCCCAACACAAAACTCAATAGGAGTATCCATAAAGGCAAACTCTGTACTAAGACCAACAAAGTTAAACTCTTTATCCCAAACAATTAGTCGGTGTCTATAGGTTGAATCTTTTTGGTTTAAATAGTTTCTCCACAGTTTAACCTCATGTGTAACGCAGATGTAGTAGTCACCCCAAGCAACAACGTGAGAACCACCTCGTTGATCAATGGGTGGTCTAGGAACGTTATCATTTACTGTAGTCTGTTTACACTCAGGCTCGTTAGGATTGGCCCAAACAACTTCTGTAGGCATAGCCCACTTGACAAAGTGATAAGGATTATCAAGGACGGGCATCCAGTTCTTCTCACAGTACGACGTATCTTCGTGTAGTGGGGCTGGAACTCGTACTCGTTGGATCTCTTTGACAGTCCAGTTTTCTTTGTCGATTTCTACCTTGCTGTACTCCATGCGACCTTGTCCATTGGTCGTGGTATCACGACGGACGCCAATCAGGTAGTAATCGCCATCCCACTGGACTACACGAGCATCTTCTAAACCAACAAATTCCCAGATAGGGGTATGCAGTTCTAGCATCTCTACCTTGGTGTAGTTGATGACGTTGTAGTCTTTATCTAAACGGCAAAGGAAATTATTGGTGACCAGGCGTTGGTCTTTCTCTGGATGAAGATAAGTAAGCGGCCCCCAAGGAGAGAAAAAGCGCTTTTCATTTTCAGATATGTACAGGGTGTAATTAACCTGACGAAGATTAACTAAGATGTCACCGTCATCGTCTATGTACACAGAAGGATTCATTAGGCCAAGACCGTTAGTCAAAGCGCTAGGTATGATGATGGGCGCTAATTTTCCACCCTGAGAAACCGATTTTTGCACCAAATTCATAGGGTCACTTTAGCCCACAAATTGGCTCTGTACCATTTAACCTATAGCCAATACCTCTAAAGGAGTCCCATGGCCACCGCTTACAAAGTACTGGGTCAAGTAGCCCCATCAGCCACAACAGAGACCCAGTTATATCTGGTTCCCGCTGCTACCTCTGCTGTAGTCTCTACTATTACCGTTTGTAATCAGGCAGCCACTGCTGCCACATACCGTATTGCGGTAGTCAAGTCTGGCGGTTCAACATCCCCAGCAGCAGCGCTCTCGTGGATCGTCTATGGTGCCACAGTAGCCGCCTCAGATACAACAGTCTTGACTGTAGGTATCACACTCGCTACAGGTGATCAACTCCGCGTCTACGCATCTAGCGCAACAACATCATTCAATGCATTTGGAAGTGAAATCTCCTAATGACAGTCTCTAACGTCACTCAGGCATCTGCTGAAATCCCAGTAGGTATTGTCACCGCTAAGGGTGACATTATCGCTGCAACAGCATCTGGTGCCGTTGTTAACGTTCCAGTTGGAACTAATGGGCAGGTTCTTACTGCTGCATCTGGTCAAACTGCAGGGCTTCAGTGGACCACCATTTCAGGTTATTCTGCGCCTACTATTGGTTCTACATCTATTGCTTCTGGCGCTACAGTCTCTACTATCTCTGGCTTGACTCTATCTGGAGCAACTCTTACAGGTACTCTTACTGCTAACTCAAGCGCTGGTACCAATGGTCAGTACCTACAGACAACAGGTTCAGGCGTTCAGTGGGCAACAGTTTCTGCCTCTCCAGTATTTCCAGCAACGGCTACATCATCAAACATCACACTAGCCTCTGGTAACTCTTATATGGTAGACACCTCAGCGGCTCGTACATTGACTCTTCCTGCATCCCCTTCATTGGGTGCAGAAGTCCATATCTTTGATGCTACAGGTTCAGCAGCAACTAATAACATTACCGTTGCAAATAACTCGTCCAATATCAATGGACAAGCAACAACATTGACAATTGATAAGGCATATGCCGCAGTCAACCTAGTATATGTAGGCGCAACCTACGGATGGAGAGTCTCTTAATGGCTATTAGTTATAACGCTTTAACGGCGCCTTTATCTCAAAAGGTTCAAGAGTTCTTGTCTACTGGTACTTTTACAGCCCCATCTAACTGCACAACTGTTGAGGTGTTCCTTGTTGGCGGTGGTGGCGGTGGCGGTGGTGCTAGTAGTGGCGCACCTGGATCACAGGGTGGTGGTGGTGGCGGTGGCGGAGTTGTATGGAAAACTATTGCTGTAACTGCTGGTAGTGCATACACAGTAACTGTTGGAGCCGCTGGAACCGCTGGTGCTTCTGCTGGTGGCTCAGGCGGAACTGGTGGAGACACAACTTTTGGTTCACTTGCTACTGCTTCAGGAGGAGGCTACGGAGGTGGCGGAACTAGTAGCGCTGCTGGCGGCAATGGTGGTTCTGGTGGTGGTGGAGGATTTTCTGGTACTGGTGGCGGTGCTGGTTCGGGTGGCGGTGCTGGAGGTAACGCCGTTTTTTATGGAGGTTCATCCAACGGTGCAGGCACAGCAGGTGTCGGTTCGCAAGGAGGAAGCGGGTCTGTATATTCAAACACAGCAGGCGGACCAGGGATTAACGGATTTGGTGGTGGCGGTGGTGCTGGTGCTACTAGCATGCCTAGCGGAGGCGCTGGTGGAGGAAAAGGTTCATCGTCTACACCAACAGCAGGAGCAACCAACACAGGTGGCGGAGGCGGTGGCGCTTTCAACGCAACTGCTGCAGGAGCCGCTGGTGGTTCTGGCTATGCTCGCGTTACCTATTGGTCATAAGGAGAAAACATGTCACATTTAGAAGAACACGAACACGCGTTTATTAAAAATAATGTAGTAGAACACATCTTTGTTTTTGATGAGTCTGCACACACTTCTGGTTTATTAGAAACAGTAAAGACAGAACAGGGCTGCGACACTGTTATATGCCTATGCAACCATGGCTCAGTGCCTGCTCGTTGGTCTACGTGGGATGGCACAACATTTACAGATCCAACACTTGACTATCTTTACAGCATTGGTGTTACTGTAGAAAACCAAGCAATGCATGATGCACGAGTAGCAGCAGAAGAAGCCGCTAAGTAAAAAGGCGCTTTATAAGAAAGGATAACTGATGGCTAATACAAAGAAGTATCGTGCATCTAGCATCAGCATACCTTCTACAAAGATTGCGGATATTCCAGATGCTCCTACCATTGGAACCGCTACTCGAACAGGTGCAACAACAGCCACTGTCGCTTACACCGCAGCAGTTACAGGTGGTGCTGCGACTACCTTTACTGCTATATCAACACCAGGACTACTGACATTTACAGGTTCTTCTCCCATAACAGTGACAGGACTTAGTTCTGCTACAACTTACACCTTCAGTGTTATAGCCTCTAATAGCATAGGTAGTGGACCTAAATCTGCTTCCTCTAACTCTATTACAACTCCGTAGAAAAGAAGTCACATGAGTATCAGACATGCCAGTGAAGAAGACGTAGACGGTAACGTAACCGTTATACCTGACGTCCCTGATTCGCTCGCCTCTGCATCCAGCGTCGACGTAGGTACCGCACGCCCATATAACAACGGCGCTGCTTCTGTCACCATTACACCAGCAGCAACTGGTGGTGTGATTACTTCGTACACAGTAACAACTTCACCAGGATCGTACACAGCCACAAGTTATTCAAGCCCAATTGTTGTAACAGGGCTACAAAATGGAACTACTTATTCCATATCTGTAACTGGATCAAACTCCACAGGAAGTACTCCAACATCAACTTCTGCGGGTTCTCTAACTATTACTACAGTTCCATCAACACTGTCAGCACCAGTTGCATCCGATGCGGGTTCAGGTAAAGCATTTAACAACGGATCTGCTTCTGTTGCATTTTCAGCGCCATCATCTACTGGCGGTAAGTCTATCTCTACCTACACAGTAACAAGTTCACCAGGCTCATATACAAATAGTGGTGCAACTTCTCCTATAGTAGTTTCAGGCCTTCAAAGCGGAACGTCGTACACATACACCGTGGCTGCAACTAACGCCAACGGGTCTTCAACTGCCTCTTCCGCATCCACTGCAGTAACTGCTACAACAGTTCCTCAAGCACCAACAACAAACACTCCCACATTTGCTTCTGGACAGGCCTATAGTGCCTCAAGCGCATCGGCCTCTGTACCATTTAGTGCTAACGCAACTGGTGGTTCTTCTATAACTTCTTATACCATAACCTCAACCCCAGGCTCTTTAACTGCTTCTGGTTCTGCTTCACCCCTTACGGTTGCAGGTCTAACACCAGGAACTCAATACACTTTTACAACTACAGCAACAAACGCTAATGGCACATCTTCAGCATCTAGTGCTTCTCCTGCGGTTATACCGTCAACCATTCCAACAGCACCAACTATTGGAACTCCATCCGTTACTACTGGTCAGTCGTATACAGGTTCTGCTAACGTTACAGTTAACTTTACCTCACTAGGCGCCATTACCAACCCTACATTTGAATCTCAAAGTACCTCTGGTTATGCGGCTTCTAGTGCCACACTCTCTACATCAAGTACATACTCTTATGGTGGAACGTACTCCATGAGCCATACCCTTACAAGCGGTACTGATACTAATATTGGATATTGGGCTGGCGGAACCCTTCCTACAACAGGAACTTATGCGGTAACTGCATGGTTCTATATTCCTACAGGTTCCACACTTGCTGGAAAAACAATAGCGTTTACCTATGAAGGCTCTGGCTCCCCCACCTTTGTTTCTTCCTCACCAGCGACTCTTGTTATCGGGCAATGGGTACAGGCAAGAGCCGTCTATACGTTTTCATCTACAACTGTTGGTCCATTTGTATCTCGTTTAAGTGTTCTTCCAAACACTGCAGTTGGTCAGATTATCTACTCAGATAACTGGGGCGTTGATGTTGTTCCTGGCGGCGGTGGAAATGCAATTACTGCTTACACAGTTACATCTTCTAGTGGTGCCACGGGCTCTAATACTTCTTCCCCTATTACTATTTCAGAAACCGTTGGAAATCCAACAACTACTGCCCGTACTTATACCGTAACAGCAATTAACGCTAACGGCACATCTTCTTCATCATCCGCATCCTCTGCTATTACGCCTGCGTCGGTTCCACAAGCGCCTACTCTAACTAGCATTACAACTTCAGAAAAAACTGCTGGAGTTAACTTTACTGGTAACGCCACGGGCGGTTCATCCATCACAAGTTACACAGCACTCTCTTCTTCTGGAAGAAGCGCATCTGGAGCATCAAGCCCACTTAATATCAGTGAAACCACTGCTGGCACGTACACCTACACAGTGAAAGCAACAAATGCTCAAGGAACATCTGCTGCTTCTAATACCTCTGGTTCTTACGTGTACAATGTACCTTCAACTCCTACCATTGGTACAGCAACTGCAGGCAATGGCAGCGCATCTATTACATTTACTGGAAGTAGCGCTAATAACAACTCCAGTATTACTGGCTATACGATGACATCCTCCCCAGGAGGAATCACTGGAACAGGGTCATCAAGCCCTATTACCGTTTCAGGCTTGTCTAATGGAACTGCGTATACATTTACAGTCACCGCAACCAATGGCTATGGAACTTCTAGTGCCTCTGGGTCTTCAAGTGCAGTAACTCCGTCAACTGTCCCAGGAGCGCCAAGTATAGGATCTGCTACAGCAACGGGCACATCAACAGCAACAGTTACTTTTAGCGCCCCATCTTCTAACGGTGGTGCTTCTATTGACCAATACGCAGTAAACATCCTTAACTCGTCTGGTACATATCTGTCACAACAGATCTTTAGCGGGTCTCCAGCAAACATTACGGGGTTAAGCGCAGGCACCGTGTATGAATTCCAGGTCTATGCTCATAACGCAAATGGTTATGGTTCTGGAAGTTCAATCTCTAACCAAATTACAACTGCTGCTAATAAAACCTCGTCTGTTACATACCTTGTCGTAGCAGGCGGTGCTAGTTCTGGTTACTTTGGTTCGTCAGGCGGCGGTGGAGCAGGTGGATATCTTTCATCGACCCTTGCAGTTTCAGGCGGTACTGGCTACACAGTAACGGTCGGTGGTGGTGGTGCTGCTTCAACTAGCGGTTTTGGTGCGGGTGGTAGTGGATCAAACTCAGTCTTTGCATCTATCACCTCAACAGGTGGAGGCGGTGGTGCGAGTGGTGCGCCAGGTGCCAATAACGGTGTGACGGGTGGCTCTGGTGGTGGCGGTAATGGTAGCGGCACTAGTTCGGGCACAGGTGGTGCTGGAACATCAGGCCAAGGCAATACTGGCGGTAAGGGACTCACTTACGGTAGTTCTAATTTCTCTGGTGGTGGTGGCGGTGGTGCAGGTGCAGTAGGCGGTAATGGTGCCCTAAATCTGCCTGGTATTGCTAGTGGTGGCGCTGGCGGTGCTGGTTCAACCTTTAGCCTTAATGGAGTTACTTATGCTGGCGGTGGTGGTGGCGGTGGCCTCGCTAGTAATACGTCTGCTCTTTACACAACCCAAGGCGGCGGTGGAGCGGGCGGTGGAGGCACAGGCGGTGGAGCACTTAACAGTGTTCAATACCCTGCTACGGCAGGAACTGCCAATACAGGTGGCGGTGGTGGTGGTACTGCTTCTTCCACCTATGCCTCAGGCGCAGGTGGTTCGGGTATAGTAATTATTGCTTATCCAAGTTCGTATGCAACCCTTACCTCTATTGGTGGCGGTCTTACTTATTCTTACAACGACAATGGAACGAACAAGATTTACACATTCACAGCAGGAACAGGTACGGTGACAATATAATGGCACACTATGCTTTTCTTGATGACAGCAATATTGTTACAGAAGTAATTGTTGGCAAAGATGAGACTGAACTTATTGAAGGCCTAACACCAGAAGAATGGTACGGAAACTTTCGTACTCAAATTTGTAAAAGAACTTCGTACAACACAATTGGTGGTAAGAGCACACGTGAAGGAGGGACGCCTTTCCGCAAAAACTATGCGGGAATTGGCATGATTTACGATGAAAGTCGTGACGCTTTTTACTGGCCTCAGCCTTTTGCTTCGTGGACATTAAATGAAGAAACCTGCATTTGGGAAGCACCCACACCAATGCCTACAGGTGGTAAGTTCTATGGGTGGGATGAACCAACCTTGTCTTGGAAAGAAATCAGCGCTTAAGTAAATCCTTTATTATCCCTATAGATAGGGGAGAATAGTCTCTATGCGTGGAACTCAGGTACAGGGAAGATTCAAGATCCCATTTGAAATTGCCTCTAACGATGAGGGAATTGTAGATGAACTACGATCTCCTGTAGGAACCACCGTATCCTGGTGGACCTTTGATCCTAATGCCTTGGCCTCTAACTTAGACACGTGGGTAGACCCTATCTACGACGTCTCAAGCCAGACTCCAGGACATGGCGTTCGTTGGAATGATCCCTTTGATATGCCTGTCATTATGGCTCAACACGTTCGTGGCGACTCTTCTCCTAACGAGCGAGGCTTCTACACCACGGACACATTTAAGATCGTGGTAGCCGTGGCCGATCTCAATCGCCTGCTCCCAGACATGATTGCTAACCCAACCAACCATGTCAAAGACCACGTAGTCTTTAACCAAATTGTGTTTCGCCCTCAACAAGTTAACCCTTTGGGACGATACGCCGAACGGTATAGTGTGGTCCAGATCGACTGCAATCAAATCAACCCTGAGGAATTGCAGAACTATCCACAATTCCAAGACTACGCAAATTAGAAAGGCGTGCCATGTCAGACGAGACAACAACACCTGCAGTTGATACAACAGCCGCTCCAGCAGCGGATGTAACTGCGACAGACGCAACAACAGCAACAGACGCAACTGCTCCTGTAGCAGATGCATCACCAGCAGCGGACGCAGCACCAGCAGCAGATTCAACCGATGCACCACCAGCAACTGATGCAGCAGATGCTCCTGTAGCAGATGCTCCTGTAGCAGATGCTCCTGTAGCAGATGATTCAGACGCAGATGATTCAGACGCAGATGATGCCGATGATGAAGATGACGAAGATATTGATTTCGACGACTTCGATGATGAAGACGACGAGGATGACGACGAAAACGACGCTGAGTAATTAACCAGAAAGGTTAACCATGGCTAAGAAGGCAGCCCCTAAAAAGGGCAAGGTAGAGAAAGTGATGGCCGAATACAAGGCTGGAACTTTGCACTCTGGATCAAAGACTGGTCCAGTAGTAACATCTCGAAAGCAAGCCTTGGCTATTGGTATCAGCGAAGCAAAGAAGGTTAATAAGTAAGTGGTGTTATCTAAGTTACAACCCGCACCACTTACTTATCCTAATGGAGGTGGATTAAAAGCCATGGCAAATAAGAAGCCAGAATCACACAAACTAGAAGTAGAAGCCCTTGCTAAGAAGCATGAGGCTGAGATGGCTAAACTCAAAGAGAAACATGCAAAGATGACTGCACCTATGGGGGCGAAAAAGAATGGCTAAGACCATCAAGATTAAAGGCGAAGGCCATACAATTAAGAAGAACAAAAAGGGCGATGTCATTGTTGACCATGCAGGCAACAAGGGCAAGTACGACAAGATTGACTTGACCAAGAAGACAAAAGGTAAAGTCAAGACCATCGACCAAGGCGTAAAAGCCACTAAAGATTGGCATAAGAAAAATGGCTAAAGCAAAGTTAGGTTCAGGAGCCCGCTTCAAGAAAGTTGAAGAAGAGGCAAAAAAGTCTGGTGCTAAGAATCCTGCTGCAGTTGCAGCGGCTGCTGGCATGAAGAAATATGGTAAGGCTAAAATGGAGAAGATGGCGCAGGCTGGAAAGAAGAAGTAACATGGCTAAAACACCAGCATGGCAAAGATCTGAAGGACAAAATAAAAAAGGCGGATTAAACGCCAAAGGTCGTGCATCTCTTAAAGCACAGGGTCATGATATTAAGGCTCCAGTAAAAAAGGGTGACAATCCTCGTCGTGCATCATTCCTTGCTCGCATGGGTGGAATGCCAGGACCAGAGCACAAACCCAACGGTGAGCCAACAAGATTGCTATTGTCCCTACAAGCATGGGGTGCATCTTCTAAGGCTGATGCTAAAAGCAAAGCAGCCGCTATCTCTAAGAAGAATAATGGTAAGAAGTAATGGCTAAAGAAGTTTGGAATACCAAAAATCCAAAGAAGAAATCTACACCCCTGTCATCATCAGCAAAGAGTGCGGCAAAGGCACGAGCAGCAAAGGCTGGTCGTCCTTGGCCAAATTTGATTGATAATATGTGGGCCTCCAAACAATCTAAATCAAAGTGAAGTACTGTCCCAAATGTCAAGTATCCCAACCTAAAGAAAACTTTCATAAAGGTAACGGATACTGTAAACCCTGCAAAAAAGAGTACGATAATAAACATAAGGCTAATTGGAAGTTTGAACCTTATCATCGAATCAACAGGTATAAAGCGCATCTTAAAAAGCGATATTCAATGAGTTTGGAAGAACTAGTTGTCGTGTACGATTCTCAAGGAGGGTGTTGCCCAATATGCAACAAATCACTCCCTCATCCCGCAGATGAAAACGGAGATAAGTGGCAAACAAATATTGACCATAACCATGCCTGTTGTTCTACGGATACTACCTGTGGAAAGTGCGTTCGAGGCTTACTTTGCCGAGACTGCAACCTCATGATAGGGCATGCTAAGGACAATCTTGACACCTTAAAAAAGGCTGTTGAGTATTTAGAAACTACATCAACGAAAGTAGGTACCCAAAATCTGTGCTAAATGTGGTTGTGGCTGTGCCAAGGGCAAGCCAGCAAAAGGATGTAAGTGCACCTGTGCATCATGCAAGGCTGCTCGTGCTTCTAAGAAGGCCAAGTAATGGCTGACGGTCTATCTCCTAAGCAGAAGAAGATCGCTGCTATGGGCGGTAATCCAAAGAAGATTGATGCTGCAGATTTTGCTGCTCTCCGTAAAGGAAAGAAGATGTCAGCGGCCAAAAATCCTAAGATGATTACCAATCGTAAGAAGGGCATGTAATGGCTAAAAAGATGTCAGATGCTGCTCAAGATGCCAAGGTAATGAAGGGTATGTCTCCAAAGCAAAAGGCGGCCTTTGAAAAGGCTGACAAGAAGATGGATAAGAAGAAGCCATCTCGTGCAGCGGATGAAAAGATGGACAAGGCTCTAGCCAAGAAGATCAAGAAAGAAAAGAAGTAAGACTTAGCCCCACGAAAGTGGGGCTTTTTCTTTATCATTGCAACATCAGGTAACCGCTGCGGTTCCTGACCACTGTTCCCGCAGGTTGCGAAAAGGGGTTGTGATGGCTCATAAGCCATGGTACGAACAAGTTGCTGAAATGAACAATCAGCATGAACGTGAAGAGTTCATGCGCGGTGTGTTCGGCTTTCGTCCTAAAGAAAAACAGCCAATCTTCGCAGCACTACTCGCAGGTTATATCGGCGGTAAAGTTGCGAAGGGCAAAAAGAAGAAGTGACAAGCCCTCACCACACAGCCGTACATCACGCAGCCCGCGATACTACTCGCTACATGTCTGCCCAACTCCGTGCAGAAGCCAAGGCCTCAGGTTGGCCTTCAAAGATCATCAGTGGACTTCACGTCCGCTATACATCTAACGATGGCTTCACTGCTCACGTCCATCCTTCCCACTTTGATGAGGCTCAGGATCTTGAGTACGGAACACCAGGACAACGTCCTACATACGCCATTCGCCGCTTCTCAAATCGGATGAGCGAATCTGAAGAGTTTCTCACCAGCCGTCTCTTTGCTCGTCTTGGAGGTGGACTATGACATTTCTTCTTTCAGAAGATGAGGCTATCCGCAATCTCCTCAAGGGCATGAAGGTGACAGATCAGAAGTCCAACGCAAACGGTACAAGCACCCGCGATGTGGGCGTATGGTTTGGACAGCCTTCTCAGGAAATCAGAGACCAGACTTACCCCTACATCACCATCGACATGGTGGACGTTGCTGAAGACTTCAGTCGCTCTATGCGTGGACTCGTTAAGCCGTCCTACTTGCCAGACCCAACAACAATGCCTGATGGGTCAACAGAGTACAATGGCGATGATCATGACTGGTATATCCATCAGCCTATCCCAGTTAACATTGACTATCAGATAACAACCTATGCCCGTGAACCTCGCCATGACCGCGAGATCCTTGCTCAACTTATGTACACCAGACTACCCCTGCGCTTTGGTGTGCTACAACCTAACGACAACACAGTTCGTCGTCTTGATGTTCTGGATATCTCAAAGCGAGATATCACAGAAGCAGGTAAGCGTTTATTCGTAAACGCATTCACGGTGCGCATCTCAAGTGAGATCACACCAGAACTCTATACGGCAGTCTATAAGGCACTCGAAGTCGACATGACAGGCTACCAGGATCAAGTTCGTGGAGGAACTATTCCTGAGTTTACGCCAATCGATCCAATAACAATTCGTCCATAATACGGAACCCACCAACAACAAGACAGGAGAAAGAATGACTTACGGTCGTCCAGGCGTCTACTTAACAGAGACCCTACTTCCAGCACCTCTCGCTCAGGGAGTTGCTACGAGTGCCGCTGGTGCAGTCGCTGCCCCATTCGCACAAGGTCCTGAGATTGTGACTCGCGTTCAATCTTGGACAGAATTTACTTCAAAGTTTGGTGGCTACAACGCTGCATTCCCTGCAGTCTTTGGCGTCGCTCAATTCTTTAATAACGGTGGACGTGAACTCTACGTCAAGCGCATCCTTCACAGCGATGCAGCAGCCGCTACAGTCTCAGTAGAGACATCAGGCAACGTAGTAGTTGCTACCTTCACAGCAAAGAACCGCGGTGATGACGGCAACAACCTCCGCATCAACGTTAAGGCTGGAACTATCTCAGGAACCTACACAGTTGAGGTTTACAAGGAAGGCGTTGCAGGAACTGCAATGAACATCACCAACGATGTCCTTCTTGAGCGTTACGAAAACCTCGTATTTGCAGATCCAACATCTTCAAACTATGCAGGAACTGTCATCAACAATACTGCAGGCTCTTCAGTCACAGTCAGTGCATTGGCTTCAGGAACACCAGTTCTTACAGTCTATCCACTCACAGGTGGAGCAGACGGATCAGCCGTCGTTGCTGGAGACTACACATCCTACGCGTCAACAAGCGCCTCAGTGTGGAATGAGTTCTCAGCACTCAACCGCGCTCTTGTAATGTTTACCCCTAACATCAATGACACTCTTGCTTCTGGTGTTGTCGGCGTTATCAATGATGCCATCTCATGGGCCTCAGCAAACAACGGCTTCTTTGTTGCAGAAACTCCTGCAGGAGAGACAGTTGATGCTGCGATTACATACGCACAGGGATTGACTGCAAGCAGCAATGCCGCCGTCTACTACCCACACACATACATCACAGACCCAATTGGCCGCAGCAATGGAGCAATTCGTTTGATCGGTCCATCAGCAGGAGTTGCTGGTCTCTATCTTGCTACCGATGCATCAAAGAGTGTTGCAAAGGCTCCAGCAGGTTTGAACTCACCTCTTGGTAGCGTCATTTCTCTAGAGCGCTTATTTACCTCTGCAGAACTTGACTACTTGAACACAGGATATCCATCAGCAGGAACTGGTTCATCAGCCCCTGTTAATGCTATCCGTCAAATTCCAGGTGCTGGAATTGTTGTCATGGGTGCTCGTACTCTCCTCCAAGATGGAACAGCAAACCGTTATGTCAACATGCGCCGTTCACTCATCTACATCGAGCAGAATCTCAAGAGCATTGCTCAGATTGCGCTCTTTGAAAACAACGATGAAACCCTTTGGGCCCGTATTACAAGTACATTTAATTCATTCTTAAATGACTACCGTAATCAGGGTGGACTTCGCGGTGGAACCCCAGCCCAGTCGTATTACGTTCTCTGCAACGCAACAAATAACACAGCATCATCCATTCAAAACGGCATCGTCAATATCCAAGTTGGCGTTGCACTTGAATACCCTGCTGAGTTCGTAGTAATCAACCTCAGTCAAATGACCCTGGCGTAATCCCGAAGGAGATAATAGATGCCAACAATTAACAATAACCGATCCTCGCTTGCGACCGATCCGTTACGCAACTTTAGGTACCTAGTTACCTTCACACCTCTTACAAACTCTGGAGGAGTAATCGGTAACAAGGCTATGCAGAACCTTGCAAAGCCTCCTGTTACATTTGGGTTTACCTCCATCTCAGGAATGTCTATTACAACAGATAGCATTCCTTACCGTGAAGGTGGCTACAACACCACTGTCCACCAGATTCCTGGTCAGACAACCTTTGCTCCATTAACTTTCCAGCGTGGAGTGATTCTTGGAACAAGCACAAACTGGGACTGGATGAAGACACTCTTCGCTACAGTTCAGGGTGGCGGCTCTGCTCGCGCTGCGGGAGATAACTTCCGTTGCGATATCGAGATCAAGGTTCTTGCTCACCCAATTCCACAAGGTGCTAACACCTCAGATGGAACTGCTGCTTCGACTGCTTCATCTACCGACATTGTTGCAATGCGCTTCATGATCTACAACGCATGGCCAACATCTGTCTCCTACTCAGATCTCAACGCTGGTGATAACGCATTGCTCGTAGAGCAGATGTCAGTTGTTCACGAAGGCTTTGACATCTCATGGGGAGAAAAGATTGACGAAAGTGCTCTTGAGTTCACTGCCTCAGGCGGAAACTCAGCAGCAAGCAACTAATCTAACAAAGGAATATCATGGCGAACACAATTAGTGCTGTCTCTAATCCAGACTTGGCAAACAACCTCATCAAGGATGCTCTCAAAGAAACTCCTGCAGATATCAATCCGACAATCGTTGCTCCTTCGGATACTACTGTGGCACTTCCTGGCGGTTACATCACAACCGCTGGGGAGTTGCTACAGACCGCAGAGGTGCGAGAGTTAACTGGTCGAGATGAGGAAGCAATCTCTAAAGCAGCCAACGTTGGCAAGGCCCTTCTAGTCATCCTAGAAAGAGGAACCGTCAAAGTAGGAGACCTTAAGGCTGATGACAAGATCCTTGACCACATGCTTACAGGAGACCGTGAGGCTCTGCTTCTAGGAATCCTAAAGGCAACTTTTGGATCAACCACTGAGATGTCAATCTTCTGTGGTGGATGCAATGACTTTAAGAATGTAACAGTCGATATCAATGAAGATATCAAGACCAAGATTCTTACAGATCCTATTGCTGATCGAGTCTTTATCGTTAAAGGTAAGGCTGGAGATATTGAGGTTCAACTTCCTACTGGTATTGCTCAAAAAGAATTGATCAACAATGCGGAGAAGACTCCTGCAGAGATGACCACAATCCTTCTTGAGAAGACAGTCTTGAAGATCAATAACTCCCCTGTCTACAGCAAGGTCCAGGTGCAAAACCTGCCAGTTGTAGATCGTAAGAAGGTCATTGAAGAGATCAATCGACGTGTTCCTGGTCCACAGTTTGATGACGTGACTATGGAATGCCCAGATTGTGGAAGTGAGGTAACGATATCCATTAACTTGGGTACGTTGTTTCAGTTCTAACGTAGTTCCGTACATTCAGTTGTTTGTTGAATGGGCGGCTATATCGGAGATGTACAGCAGTTGGACATTGACTGAGATCAAGGAGATGTCCTCTAGAGAACGAAAGAATTGGCTAGAACTAGCCAAGGCAAGAGCGATAAGGAGTCCAGATGGCTAGTATGGTGACAAGCGTCAAGTCACTCAACGACGCCCTTAAAGACACGCTCAAAACCCTTAACCAGATCAACGACACGATCAAGCATATATCTGCCCCTGCGCAAACAGCGGCAGATAGCATGCGAAAGACCGTAACGAAGAACGGTCAAAAGAATCTTACCAAGGGCAGCAAAGTTAGCATGGGCACTGATGGTGCCAACTTTACTCCTACAGATGGTGGTACTACAGACACCAAGGTACCTGCATCACAGCCACAGTCTGCATTCCAATCACGCAAGTCTCAAGAGACTCTTCTTCCCTGGATGTCTCCTGCCATGGCAAAGTTCTCTATTGCTGGTGGTGTTGCTCAGGTGGCTGGAGGAGTTGCAGGCGCAGGATTTGGAGTTGCTCCTGATCTAGGTGCAACAGTTGCGCGTGCTTCTAACTACTACGCTACCTCTCAGTATTCAACTACTGGGTTAGGCTATAAGCAACTACAGCGATCTACAGTCAGTGCACTAGGTGGTAGTTTTGGTAGAGGCGTATCAGGCATCGGTGAAGATGCTGCAGCCGCTGCCATCCTCACTCAGCAATACAGTTACGCTCCAGGAAGTAGCCCATACCTACAGACCATGCGTGAAGTAGGTGGAGCATACCGTCAGTTTAATATGAGCAATGCTGCTGCTGCCACTGCTATCGGAGGCCTTCAAACAGGTGCTATGGGCGCCAACCTATACCAGTACGGTATCTCTCAGTTTGATAAGAACGGCAATCCATTATCTGAATCAGATATGGCTAAGCAACTCTTCAACCGTATCTTCCAAGGAAGAGGACAAGGAAACGTCAAAGGCGTTCAACAGTCTTTGCAGTACGGTCTTGCTGGTGCAGATCTAAATGCGCTAGGTTTCTCGGCTGATCAACAGCAGATCTTTAAAGCGCAGTTTTTAGCGTTAGCGCAAAACAAAAACGCAGATCTTTCAAAGATGTCTGGTACTGGTAACCCTAATGCAGCAGGGCAGCAGATCACTATGTCTCAGACTCAGTTGATGACTAACGCCCAAGACTCAATGATCAAAGGGTTCCAACACGCTGCAGATACCATTACTGCAGTTAACAAAATAGTTGCTGAATTTGGCCAGGCATTGTTTGAAGCAAAAGGTTATATGCAAGGCCTTGGACAGAGTGGATTAGGTGGAGCGCTAACCTCTCTCATCGGTGGATTCACCATGGGAGTTAAGAATATTGCTGAGGGTATGGTGGATCTTGCTGCTGCCGAAAGACTTGGTATGCCATTAGGCATGGCAGGAACAGGACTACTTGGCGCTGGTAAAGGTGCTCTATCTCTTGTTAAAGGTCTTGCTGGAAGAGTGCTTGCACCTGCTGCTGTTGGTCTTGGCGTTGGTGCTGCAGGTAAAAAACTTGGCAGTGCTGTTGGCGCCAGTAGCGGAGTAACTCGCGCAGCATCTGGTCTGGCTGCTGCGGGTGCTGGTGCTGCCACAGGCGCTGCAATTGGTAGTGCATTTGCCCCAGAAACTCTTGGGTTAAGTATTGTTGGTGGAGCACTCATTGGCGGTATTGCTGGACTATTTAGCGGAGGAAGTTCTTACGGAGGATTTGGCGCCTCATTTGGTGCCAAGGGTGGGGCGTACTCTCAAGCGCAAGCAACTCCAGGCGGATACTCATCTACTGCTGCAAACACCTCAACCATCCACCCATACTCTGGACAAAGTAGTAAGCAAACTTTAAGTTCTCCAATTCCTGGAACTGCTCCTACAACTATGTATGGTGCAAAAGATCCAGGCATGTGGAACGGCGCTAAGAACTACCACACAGGTGATGACTACGCCGTACCTGTTGGTACCTCTGTTAAGGCTGTTGCTGACGGAACTGTCTATGACGATTCTCCTGGTGCAGACTTTGGTGTTTCTGTACAGATTGACCACGGTAATGGGTATCAAACACTTTACGGACATCTACAGAGCAAGTCGGTAAAGATTGGTCAAAAGGTAGTCGTTGGTCAAGAGATTGGTAAGTCTGGACAATCAGGTAATGTAACTGGTCCTCACCTTCACTTTGAAGTCCGTAAAGGAAAGAACAACCCAGTAGATCCATCAACCTTCCTAACAGGTACTGGAGGAACTAAACAAACAGTCTCTGGAAAAACTGTTTCTGCTCCTGGCACTGTGCTTGGTACTGGGGATCAGAAGGCTTGGGCTACAGACTTCCTCAAGGGAATTGGCGCCCCTGCAACATCTGCCAACGTAAAAGCCATGACTACATGGATGGCGTATGAAGGTGGGCAGTGGAAAAACTCCGCTCACTACAACCCTCTTAACACCACCCTAGGAGCATCTGGTGCTGTGGATATGAACTCTGCAGGGGTCAAGTCATACACCTCGTACTCTCAAGGACTTCAATCAAACATCTCTACCTTGCAAGAAAATCAAAGAGGGTATGCGGCTATTCGTGCGGCCCTAATGAAGGGTAATGATACGGCAGGGGTTCTTGGGGCAGTCAATCACTCTGCATGGGGAACACACATCCCAGGCTATGGTGGAGGTAGTTCTGGATTTGGCGCGTCTATTACAACGCCACAACAAGGCGGTACCACTAACGTTCAAATCAGTGTCAACATTGCTCAAGCATCACAGGATGAAGCAATAAAGTTTGCAAAGAAAGTTCAAAGCATCATCGAAGAAAACAACAGCATCTCTATGATGGGAAGTAGATAATGGCCCAGTCATTACAAGACCTACTGAATAAAGCCAAGGCTGCAAACGCACAGATTGATGCTAACAACACGGCTTTAAAGACTGCTCAAGCAGCAGTAACTACTGACACAAAAAAGTTAAGTGATGCACAATCTGCATTAAACAAAGCCAATGATGCCTTAACTAAGGCAAGTCAAACTAAGTCTTTTGCGGAATTGAAACTCAAAGAGTATTGCCAGCCATATGTTGCTGGTGGGTTAAACAATCCCTTTGGAAACTTAGGAAATTACTACATCTATGATGCTGCAGTTTATACAAAGGCTCCTGCAGGTCACACATTAACTCAACCTGCAGACCTTCCTTCAACTTACCAGAACCAATACATAAGTTTAAAACTTGCTTATGAAAACACTAAAACTGCATACACTGCTGCACAAGCCGCTCAAGTTAAAGCCCTGTCTACAGTGAACACGTTATTGCATAATCAGAGTGTGGATCAGGATTTTGTAAAAAAAACTTTACTGGCAATTGCAGCAGGAAAATCTTTGCCAGTATTAGACAAGAGCCTGTATAACGGAAACAATGGCGGTACAAACTGGAACTCTGACCAAGGCGGAAACCCTCCTCCCCCAGTAAAGGGTGATCCAGCACCGTTTAAGTACAACGCACCAATGACAACCTCTTCGTATTTGAAGTTTGGTCCTCAGGTTCTCTCTGCTAAAAATGACCAACTAATTACAAACCCAGGATACTGGACAAATGCACAACAAGCGTGGAGGCCTGGAGCAGACGGCAGTTTTAGTGGTGCAAAAGGCGCTATTCAGATGAGCCAAGACTTGGCTTCTGATGTTAGCCTCAATACTAACGCCACAAAAAACAATAAGGTAAATGGCATTATCAATGACACTACTCCTTATGGGTTTAAGTTCTTGTATAACCCTACCTCTGTAGGTATGTCGTGGGGAATTGTTGAGTCGTTTTCTCCACAGTTTGAACAAAGTGGTCAAGATATTGCTACGGCTGTAGGTAATGGGCTTTTAGCAAGCACCGTAACTTTTTCTCTACTTCTTAATCGTATTGAAGATATGCAATACATTAAAAATAGTAATGGAGATCTAGTAACAATACACGGTCTTAGCGCTATGAACTTTGGCCCATACCCATCTCAAGTTGCCCCAGAAGAACGCGCCCTCATCTATGAGCGCGGAACTATGTATGACTTAGAGTATTTGTTCAGAGCAACTGGAGGATACAACTCTCAATACAAGTCTACTATTGGTGGAATTACTACTGCAGATAAAGGCTGGTTGATGCCTATGCCTGTAGAACTACACCTTGGAGCAAACCTTCGATACCTAGTTCGTGTTTCTTCTCTAGAGGTTAATCATGCGATCTTTAATGAGCGTATGGTTCCAATCTTTACCACAGTCAATTTAACCTGTACCAGGTACTACGACAACTTAAGTATCACCGCAGCCAATATAGCAGGAGCAACCTCATGATCTACTCAGACAGCAGATACACTAACCCTGTTCAAAATGTAGATGGTTCAATTCCTAAGGCATGGGATGAACTTCGACAGGAATACCACATCATGATCTTGCGCACCTGGCCTACCTTTGTAAGTAAGTTTTACACTTATGAATGGAAGGACGGCGATCGTTTAGATAACCTTGCTAATAAGTTCTTAGGCAACTCACAATTCTGGTGGAAGATCATGGACTTAAACCCAGAGATCATCAACCCTACACAGATCACTCCAGGTACATTGCTGAGGTTGCCAAGTGCTTGATCCAGAACGCCAGAGTAAGTTTGCTAATGGGTACAAGGTAAACTTTCCTGACTACCCTAGTTTTAATACCCAACCTAAAAAACTAACTCTTATTCAGGGTATAAACAGCCACGATGTAATGATCTTGAAATTTCAATACTTCAACTCTTTAATTGCTTCGTCATTTAAAACAGGAACACCTGTAGAAATTTCTTGGAATAATGACAAGGTAACAAAGAAGTTTATAGGGTATGTGTCACACATTCAATATCCCACTACTCAGGTACTAGATAGGTATGTTGAGATAATTTGTGTGGGAGGTTCTTATCCTTTAAAAGAAGAGACCTCAAAAATTTGGGTAAATACAACAGCCTCTCAAGTAGCGACAGAGATTGCAAAGACAATGAGGCTAAAGCCGTTTGTAACTTCTAGCAACGTAAAGTTTAGTCAGATATCTATGGCTGGCCATACCTACTGGGAGAAGTTAGTTGAACTTGCAAATCGAATTGGGTATGGAGTACAGGTGCTTGGAGCAGAACTTCACTTCCATCCTATTGACAAGATGATTGATCAGTTCATGACAACGATCCCTGTATTAGCGTTTGTTGATCCATACACAAACTCTAATGCTGCATTCCGAGTTCAAACGTTAGACTTCTTTGAGTCAAAGTTGGGTGATTTTGTAGAGAAGAAAGCCAACAACAGAACAAACAAGATTGTTGCTGGAGTGGACCCAGTAACTGGACAAGTTTACAAGTCAAACTCTTCCCCTCACTTGGTGGGTTCCAAACTTCGCCAGACTGTAAAGGCTCCTCTATTCAACAAAGTTGAGGCAGGAGTAGTTGCTAACAGTGACTCTATTGCAAAGGCTTTGGCTGAAGGAAAGGCGCATCTATCTCGCCTGTCTATCCCTGGAAAAGGGGCTGCTCAAGGAGACCCTCGCATATCTCCTTGGGGAACTATTGAACTACGACATACAGGAACTCACTCCGATGGCTTCTGGATTGTGACCTCTACAAAACATGAGATGCATATAGATGGCAGATACATGGTGGAATTTTCATGCGCTACCGACGGTGTTGGATCAAACCAGCCCAGCGTAACTAGACCTGGAAGCGCTGGAACAGTGCCCGCTGTAAATCTTGGGAGCGGTACAACAGGGACTAACGCAAATCACTCCTATACACTAAGTGGAGCAACCACAATCATAGACCAAACAAACACAGGGTTTAATGTAACTCCAAGAAGATGGGTAGGTATCTGATGGCTAACGAGATGGCTGTTACCTTACCTTTTACAGTGGACTACTCTGGTAAAATCTCTTTTACTCAAGATCAGAAAGTAATTTGGGCTGACAGAGTTAAGTCGGTAATTGGTACCGCAGTTCGTGAGCGCGTGATGCGGCCTACTTTTGGAACGTTAATTCCGTATGCCTTGTTTGACTCACAAGACGACGCCATTGGGGAAATACAAGTAGAGATACAAAAGGCATTTAATAGGCAGTTACCTAACCTAACGCTGCAAGAAGCAACCGTATCTGTGGACTCGTACACAAACACGTTCACTGCAAACGTGGTTTACTCACTACCTAACAACGTTCAAGTGTCAACAAACCTTGGAGTAATTTCATTAGCAGGATCTAACCCACCATATGAGGAGATATTGTGACAACACAAGTTTCTACTATCCCAGTTTCCGTAGACTATACCTCTAGGGATTATTACTCTCTAAGAGAGCAATTGATTGCCAGAGTACAGGCACGCATCCCTTACTGGACGGCTACTGACCCTTCTGATTTTGGGTTGGCGTTTGTTGAGGCTATGGCTTACATGGGAGATCTGATCTCCTACTACATTGATAGAAATGCTAATGAGAACTCTATTTACACCGCAACCCAGCGCAATAGCGTTTTAAATATTGCTCAAACTTTTGGGTATAACCCAGCGGGGTATCGTCAGGCCTATGTGACTTTGACATTCTTTAACTCTGGAACTACAGACCAAACCATACCAGCAGGAACAGTTGTATCAGGGCAAGTCACAACTGGAGATGTTGTACAAACTTTGTACTTTACAACTAACTCTGATGTAGTGGTTGCTAGTGAAACATCAAATACTGTACTAGCAACAGAAGGACAGTTAGTCACAGTGGTATCTCCTACGGCTTTGCCAACCTATGGTGAGTTAGTTGGAGTATCAGATGGATCACCTAACCAATCATACGCTGTCCTGCACTCTCCAGTAGTTGATGGCTCTCTTCAGGTATACATTCAAGATGGTGACATCTATTCTCAATGGAACCAAGTTACTCATATTACAGATTATGGTCCTTCTGATTTAGTTTACACAACATCGTTTGATCAAAACAACAACGTCTACATCAGTTTTGGTGATGGTGTAGCAGGTGCAATTCCAGTTCCTTACTCACAGATTCGTGCCAACTACATTGTAGGTGGAGGAACTGCTGGAAACATTGGTACTGGTATTGCTACCAACATCACTTATGTTCCTGGGTTAACAGATTCTCAAGTTACTGCTCTTAAAGGAACTATCACTGTTACAAATCAAACCTCTGCTATTGCTGGATCAGATCCAGAAAGCACAGATCAAATTCGTATTTCTGCACCAGCATCTTTGCGTGCGGCTAATAGGGCTGTGACGTTAAAGGACTACAGCAACCTTGCGTTGACAGTTAATAACGTTGGCAAAGCAAACGCAAATGCTGAAGTGTGGACATCAGTAACTCTGTATATTTCTCCTACACGAAATGTAGGAACTACCGATCTTCAGCCTGGTCTAAACCCAGACTATTCAGTCTCTTCGGAGTACACCACTTTGGCAAATAACGTATCTACCTTTATGGCAGATAAATTACTAATAGGTAGTTCTCTCAGCATCCAGCCGCCTACGTATGTAGACGCAGTTGTTTCAATACTCTTTGCACTTGATCCAAAGTACAAGCAGTCAGATGTAACTAACTTAATCTTATCTACTTTAAACGTTGTGTATGGGTACAACGGAGTCTCATTCCAACAAACTATTTACCCTCAAGACATTGAGGCAGTAGTCAATTCTCTTAACGGTGTTAAGACAGCACGAGTAAACTTCTTGTATCGTGCATTGGTGCCTGTGACTGCAGCCGCTGCATCTGGAACCGCCATCACCTACACAACCAGCAACCCGCATGGCCTAAGCGTGGGTTCTACTGTCACTGTCACAGGGTTTACCCCTAGTGGCTACAACGTTACGGTTGCACCTGTAACGGTGGTTGATGACTCTACGCACTTCACTGTGGCAAGTACTCAAACTTCAGGAACTGCAACAGGTACTGGAGCGTTTACTGCCTACTCAACGTTGGTAGGAGCAGCAAACGAAATCTTCCGATTCCAAGTAAGTAACATCAATATTGGAACGATGTAGTGGATGATATCAAAAGACATTACGGAATCTACAGGGGCGTTGTTCAAGACAATAACGACCCTCAGCATCAGCGTAGACTCCGTATGTCAATCCCACAAACTACAGGGTCAGAGGTAACTGACTGGGCTTGGCCCATTGATCCTTCCAGTACTTCACCTGACGTGCCTGTTATTGGGCAGGGTGTGTGGGTTGCTTTTATTGGTGGAGATCCTGAGTATCCTATTTGGCTTGGTAGTTTTGGAACAAACCAAGGCAAAAATAAAAAATTGTATTTAAAAGCGTTATCAAATGCTACAAGCCTTAACAATATTAACCATGAAATTACTCTTGTAACAAAAAATGACGGAACTCAAGAGGTAGATGTAACAGCAACACTCATTGCTCTTGCACAAAAAGAGTATTCGTTACAAACAACTTTGTACTCTTTACAAAATACTGTTCAGGGAATTATTGCTGGACATGGAATTCAAGGTGTACAGGGAAGTTCTGGCTCTCAAGGTTCGTCAGGAACACAAGGATTACAAGGATCTGTAGGATCTGGAACTCAAGGGGTTCAAGGTACACAGGGAACTATAGGTACTCAAGGTGCAATGGGATCTGGAACGCAGGGATCTCAAGGACTTCAAGGTTTACAGGGTGCTCTTGGAACTCAAGGACCTTATGGATTGCAAGGCTATCAGGGATCGCAGGGAGTTCAAGGCACTCAAGGTTTTTATGGAACACAAGGTTCTTTGGGAACACAGGGTAGTCAAGGTTTACAAGGTGCTGTAGGCGCAACAGGTATTCAGGGAAGTCAAGGAACTCAGGGGATACAGGGGTCTCAAGGAACAGTAGGTTCTCAAGGTCAGCAAGGAACTCAGGGAGTTCAAGGATTAGTTGGATCGGGAACTCAAGGTATACAAGGTGCTCAAGGAGTTTCTATCCAGGGCACTCAAGGAGTACAGGGTGTACAAGGACTGCAAGGTTCTATAGGTGTGGGAACTCAGGGTGTACAGGGGTCAAGTGGAACATCCTCTGTCGATGTTGGAGATCTTTTTTCAGGGTTATTCTTAATAATGGGAGGATAATATCCTTAAGGTTTATGCAGTAAACAAAAGACAAAGACGAGAAAATACAAGTCTAAAGGCAGAAAGGCAGACTCATGACTGCGTACTATCCAAGTAACGTCAAGAACGACTTTAGCACAAAACTAAACTTCATCACCACTGTTCAGGCTGCAGACGTTAACGACCTTCAGAGTGAAGTCAGCGCGGTTGAGTCTAACCTTGGTACCAATATCGCTACGGGTTCTGGTTGGGTTGGAGTATTTGATAAGGTCACTACTAACTGGTCTACCCTTAAGGCTCGTCTTGCCAACATTGAATACGGAATTAACGAAGCCCTTCTGACAGGTAATCCAGCAGGAGGAACTATTGGACAAGTCCTTACCAAATCTTCAGGAACAGATTACGATTACGCTTGGTCTACTATCAACGCTTTGCCTAGCCAATCAGGTCAGGCTGGCAATTACTTAACAACAGATGGAACATCTGCTTCATGGGCAACCCCAGAAGCAAGCATCAATCCACTTTTACTTATTGGAGCATAAGGACTGACCTGTGGCTAACTATGGCGTAGCAATATATGGAGAAAGTATTTATGGTCAAACAAACCAAATACCTAACTCCGTATCACCCATGTCTCTTACGGTTGTTTACCCCACTGTAGTTGTAGTTAACTGGCAATACCCATCTGGAACATACTCAGGTATTCGTCTATTACGAAATCAAAATAGTTTGCCTGAAAATTCAGAAGATGGCGTCATTGTTTGGGAACAATACTCTTCAAATGTAAGCAAGATTAGTTTTACTGATGGCGGTGGCATTGAAGATACTGCGGGCATTCCTATTGTTTCTGGAAAGCCTATCTACTACGCAATGTTTCTTTTTACATCGGACAAAGTTTGGGTGCCTGCTGGTGCGGTCACTGACATTGTTCCATCAGCGCACGGAACTACCGACTCCATCATTCAATCTTTGCCACGGGTGTACACCAGCGTAGAACAAAGTCCTCTAGGAGAACCAAGCCCTACATCTGACCTGTACTACTTTGTAGATGGTATTGGGTTTACGCTAGATGAATCTCTTACTTTTTTAGATTTGCTATTGCCAGATCACACACGAGTTAATACTCCTCTATCACTTCTTCCGTTAGAGACACAGAACTATGGGCTAACACCAGAGCCTGGAATGGCAATCAAAAGTCAGAAGCAGTTAGTTCGTGAAGCACTGTACATGTACACGCACAAGGGAACTTTAAATGGATTCTCAACATACGTTGAGTCCCTTACTAATTACGCACCTACGATCACGGTGTCTTCTAACCTGCTCTTAAGCCCACAGGACTCTACGTTTTATAAGAGCACTGGTAAATGGGTAGCAACCAACGCAACTATCTCAGACAGTCTTGATGAAGCCCCTGTACCTCAACTTACTTCAAATTACATTGACCTTAACTACTCCTGCAAGATTGTTGCTTCTGCTGCTGGATCTATGGCTGTAGGAAAAGACATCCCTGTATTACGAGGCATCCCAGTCACACCAGGTACGCAATACACAATGTCATCTCAGATGATTTCTCCAGCAAGTGCTGGAACACTTAAGCAAGAGGTGCGGTTCTTTGATAAAAACGGTACTCAAATTGGTTCTGCGCTCTCACCTACATCAGGCACATCAGCCACAAATACTTGGAAACAACTTACTTACACAGTAACTGCTCCCAAGTACTACTCTGCAGCAGTCGCTAGTGCAGTAGGCGCTTCTGGAACTATCACTTACACCACAGCATCAGCACACCCATTCACCTCTGGACAGGTAGTTACTATCTCTGGCTTTACAACCGCTGGCTTTAACTTGACGAGTGCAACTATCACAGGAATAACGGCTACAACCTTTACGGTATCCAACTCTTTCACAGGCACATCGTTATCTACTGAATCAGGTTTTGCAGTTCCATCTACCAACAACGTGGATGCTGCCTATGCAAGCGTTGGAATCATTTGGTCAGCAGCGGGAACGTATTACGTTGACTGTGTGTCGTTTCAACTTGGAACAACTGCCTCATACGATGAGGCTCGCGCTGTAGACATACTTCTTAATCCAAACAAATCAAACTTGATTTATAACCCATCATTTGAAGCAAATGCCACAGATAGTTGGACTCTTTCAGGATCTGCTTCAGTGTCTACCGTATCTGACGTGCCTTCACAGGTGTACTCAGGAAGTAAAAGTGCAAAGATTGTGGCTAGTGGTCCATGGACATTTACATCTAACCGCTCAACTATTCTTCCTGGAAAGTACTACACAGGTTCTGCGTATGTGAAGTCTTCCTCTGACATATTGCTAACTTTTATTGGTAGAGATTCCGATGGAAACATCATTGACAACGACCCATACACACAGGCAACATACGCTGACTGGACCCGTATCTATGGTACAGATCTAACAGATGCCACTGCTACTACAGATACATACGAAATAGTGTTCTCTGGTGGTGCTGGAACTTTCTATATTGACTGCGTTCAATTTGAAAACACATTTAGGTTTAACCCCACAGTTACTCCTCACTTTGCTCCTACAGATTACATAGATGGGTCTTTGCCGTCATCATCAGGCTGTGTTTGGTCAGGGGTAGCCAATAACTCACCGTCCTATTTGTACGTAAATAAAGACCTTAAACTACTGGCGTTAGCCAAAACGATTACTGACTGGCTTCCAGAGAATACCTTTTGGCGTATTCGAACCTACGACACAGTGGAGTACAACAACCTGACCGTGTAGTATGCGGCCATGGCTAACCTACTCATATCTGTAATCCTCATAGGAATGGCTGTCACCTATGCCATCGAATTCCTTGACCTCGTTACCTACATCCTCGTAGATAAATCGCTCCTTAACAAACTGCTACCTATGCCGTTAAGTCTTGGAGCCTTTTATCTTCTCGGATATTGGGATCTAAAATTAATAGTGACTGTACCTTCTGCAGCATTCTTATCACTAATGATCAATCGCTACTTAAACAAGCCTGTAGTACTTGAGGCTCGTCGACAGTTGCCACGCCTATGAAGAGAATCTCTGTAGTTTCTTTTCAGGATATTGACATCTCTGCTGGCTTAGAAGAACTAGTACTTATGTACGAGGATGCTTTCCTGCTCTTTCCGATCACTAAGAACAGAGTTTTTGTTGAGAGTGTGTGGAACGTCATCAAGCGCCATAACGTCGAGTTCCATGCATACTTCTCAGAATCCAGCGAGTTCTCAGATGCCATCTTGAGTGGCTCCAAGAACTTCACGAAGGTCAACAGCCCCATCAAGGAAGTCATCAAGATGATCAACACCCCTGATGACGTACTAGCCATCGCATGGGATGACAGTCCCGAAGCCCATACCGCCCTGCACTCTGTAGAGGATTACGGCATCGAGACTTGGAACATCATCGATGGCCTGGATGTCATCGAGGTCGACTCTGCCCCAGAGGAGATGGACGAGGATGAGATCCTCGATGCCATCGAAGATACCTTCATGGGTCTAGTCGAACTGCTGGCTGGCTACATCACCTCCAAGGTTGTCACCCTTTTGACTGAGGAAGTCAATGCCCACCTCGACCACCTGGAGGATCGCAATGACGTCGATCCCTTTGAGGAGTAGTCTGCGCCCGTGAAAATCCCTGAGGGCGCTTATTCAGCCGACATAACCGATTACCAGTTCCGACTCCTGGCCTATATGTGCCTGAATTCGGGCTCTGACGGCCGTCTACAGGCCTCTGTAGCCGAGTTGGGTAGTGAGACTGGCAAATCCAGTGACCGAACTGTCAGAGATGCCCTCAAAGCCTTGGAAGCCAAGGGATTTTTTACTGTGGTCAACACCAAGCGAGCCAATGGCTACAAGGGCAAGAACATCTACCAACTGACGGTGGATTACCCATCTGAACTGACGCCAGATTACCCATCTGGAAATTCTGAACTGACGGTAGATTACCCATCCTCACCTGATAAGGTGATCATTAGTTCAGATAGTAATATTACAGATATACAACTAGTACCTAGTAGCAATACTACAAATAGTAATAAATTAAAATATTCTGAATCAGAGATTCGAAGGGAAATCCTTATCCCAATGAAAGGCTACGACGATGGCGAAGATCTTGCAGGCTTTGGGCTTGTTGAGGACAGGGATGCGCCACAGCCTAAGGTCCGAAAGAACGATCCCAGAACCCGTGGAAAAAGACCAGAGCATGAGTGGACTGCCATGGACGTCGCTGCTGAGTTCTCTTACAGAGTTGGCAGGAAGTTCCCGCTACTACCAGGAACAGTCAACGTCAAACAACTCTCAGGAGCCCTTGCCAAATTCAGGTCCCAATACCAAACCACCCCACTCATTGAGTTAGAACTTCTTCGCCTCTTCATGGCGGATGAACGCAACTTCACAGATGTCGGGGATGAAGCGCCGCATCTCTACAAGCGCTACCTTGCTTCCTTCCGCACCAAGATGAACCAAGCACGACAGAACCTAGGCCTATCTAGAATCGCCAGCAAAGAGTTTGACGAAACGCCAAAGAGATCTGCTAGTGTCCTCACTGCCAGCGATGGTCGCGTATTCCAGAACACGATGTCAGGTCGTGCACAGATGCAGCGACATGAAGAGCGGCTAAAAGGAGCGAGCAAGTGAGAGAAGTATTTGGCTACATACTGGTAGTTCTAATCACATTAGCAACAACACACCTAATAACACGAGGAGCAACATGGCTAAGAAAGTAACTAAGAAGTTCACTGCAGATCTCACACTCAACGCAGAACAAGGTGGAGGATGGATGGCGGTTGTATCCCTCACTGCCGAAGATGGAACCTCTGAACTCACACAGTTGACTGCATGGAAGAACGCATCAGCAGGCAAGCGCTGGATTAAGTCAAAGGTATTGGAACTAACCCCACGCAAGAGCGTGAAGATGGTTGCTGGAGAGCAAGTAGATGCTGCAGGCAAGGTCACTTCATTTGCTGGCGAACTAACCTTCAAGGCATAGATGTACGACATCAGTGAACTATCTTCGCTAAAGCGACACTGGTTACTGCGCACATCCAATATCCCTACACGATTCTTAGGACTAGAACCCTCAGACATTGTTAAGAAGGCTGGATACTTTCCAGATGAGATACGTGACTGGATTGACACTGTCCTAGAAGGTCAGGTCATTAAGAACATTGGAAGCATTGGAACCACTGGCGTTGGTCTGCTCTTCGATGGTGGGCCAGGTATTGGTAAGACGACTCATGCAGTTGTTGCTGCCATGGAGATCATCCGCAGGTTGCCTGATGATGACGCTGCCCTTTGCCATGCCTTTGGTATCAAGACCTCAGACTTTGGTATGAGTTTTCGCCCTATCCATTACCTTACCTACCCAGAGTTCTTATCGTTAAAGAAGTCAACCTTTGATAGCGAGACAGACCACAGCGTTACCGACCGCATCGATGGGCTACATGGCAGGTCACGGTTTGACTGGCTCAATGTCCGCCTCTTGATCATTGATGATCTGGGCAAGGAGTACGGATCAAAGTACGACGATGCCTCCTTTGATGAAATTCTTCGCCTAAGATACGACAGGGCTTTACCAACAATCGTGACGACAAATGTTAAACTTGAGAACTGGGAAGCAAACTACTCAGAGGCTATGGCAAGTTTTGCCCAAGAAGCCTTTGTACAGGTCCCTATTGTTGGCTCAGACCTACGAGGCATGGCATGAAGGAGATGAGTATGGACACCAGTTGGCGCACCATACAGTTGTTTATCTCTGATCAGGGCGCTGGTGTCTTTGAGGTTGAGATTGATACTGAGAGTAAAGACACTCGCTGCACATGCCCAGTCTGGAAGAAGAAGGGCTCATGCAAACACACTCAGTACGTCAACATCCGCAGTCGAATTAACAAGGGTCACTACGCAATCAGTGTTCCTAAAGGTGTCAGCGAAGAAGAGGTTGCTGAGGCTATCGATGACCCTGTCCGTTTTAGAGAACTGATTTTAAAGTACTCTACTATTGAGGTCATATGAAGAATGGTGACATCTCGAACGAAACGCCTCCTCGTATTATTGTCCTTATTGACGTTGTGGTTATCAGCGAAATGGTGGACACAAAGAAACTACTTAGGACATCGACCGAGAAGAAGATAACTAGACTCAACGCCTTAGCGTTAAAGCGCCTGTGGGATTTAGGAAATAAGTACGGACTGTCATTAGAGTTAGCAGCATATGCAACAGATGACTGGACTGAGAAACACTTAGAAGATTTTATGGAGAGGCTAGACCGAAGAGGTGCCAACCCATTTAACTACGCAGAACTGTATGACGACATCGATAACTTTATTGATGACCTGCCCTACAGAGCAAACTTTAAAGGGGTAGTAGATTTACCTGGTAGAGTCGCTCGGTACGGGTCTTGGGGAGTAGAACTAGAAAACTTGTAGGAGGGGCACAATGGCAGCAGATAATGAGCATCGCTTAGTAAGCAAAGTGATTCGGGATAGAGATTTGCTCCCAGCCCTTCAACGTGATGTAAAGGCGAATTGGTTTCTTGATGATGACAACCGCCGTGTGTGGGAGTTCGTCATTACTCACTACAACGAGTACAACGAAGTGCCAACAGCAGTCGTCGTTAAAGACCACTATCCAAATTACAAGGTGCTCGACGTAGAAGACACCATTGATTACTTACTTGACACGATGGTCACATTCCGTCGCAACCTGCTCACTCGTCAAGGATTAGAGTCTGCGATTGAGCACCTGCAAGATTCCAATCACGAAGCAGCCCTCATCGCTATGGAGGGAACGCTCACCCGTGTTAACGAGCAGGGTGTCCTTGGCACTCACGAGATGGACTTGTCCAAGAATGTCGATGAACGCTACAAAGAGTATCTGTCACTGCAGAACCAAGAGTTCTTAGGAATACCTACAGGCTTTGAGAAGATTGATGAAGCAACTGCTGGCTTACAAGGCGGACAGTTGATCACGATCATCGCTCCACCAAAGACTGGTAAGTCTCAGATCGCTTTGAAGATCGCTATCAACATCCACGAGCAGGGCAAAGTCCCTATGTTCCAGTCTTTTGAAATGAACAACAAAGAGCAGCAGCAGCGTCACGACTCTATCCGCGCAAACATCTCTCACACTCGATTGCGCCGAGGAAAGTTAACACCAACAGAAGATGCTCGCTACATCGCTTCTCTTAATAGAATCGAGACAATGCAATCATTTCACTTGGTGGATGCAGTCAATGGATTGACCGTCTCATCATTAGCCGCAAAGATCCAACAGACAAAGCCAGACGTTGTCTTTGTAGATGGTGTGTACCTGATGCTCGATGAAATCTCAGGAGAGATGAATACTCCCCAAGCAATCACCAACATCACTCGTGGGTTGAAGAGGCTCGCACAGAAAATCAACAAGCCAGTGATCATTACTACTCAGACACTCCTATGGAAGATGCGTGGTGGCAAGGTCACTGCAGACTCCATCGGTTACTCATCATCCTTCTTCCAAGACTCAGACGTCATCTTGGGACTTGAGCCAGTAGAAGAGACAGATGAAGTACGTAAACTGCGCATCGTATCTAGCCGTAACTGTCCACCAACAGAGACTCCTATCACATGGAACTGGGAGACTGGTTGCTTTCATGACGAGGAAGAGATGACTAAGTGCCAGTTCTGTATGAAATACATGACTAGCCGCTGATGGATATAGAGAAGGTTCTTTTAAACCTAGACATCACAATGGTTGCCCAGCGAGGCGCCGAGATCAATGGCCTATGCCCTAAACACAAAGAGCGCACAGGCAAAGAAGATCACAACCCATCATGGTGGATTAACTCCAACACAGGTGCTCACATCTGTTTCTCCTGTGGATACAAGGGAAACATCAACTCCTTGGTTATGGATGTCAAGGGCTGTGACTACTTTGAGATGCAGGACTTCCTCAAGGAGAAGTCAGAATTACCTCTAGATGTCCTCATGAAACGGTTAAAAGATTTGCCTCAGTACATTGCCCCAGAAGAACCCATCGGTATGTCAGAAGCCCGCCTAGCGGTCTTTACTGATGTTCCAGATAAAGAACTCAAGAAGCGATTCCTAACCAGAGAAGCCGCAGATGCTCATGGAGTTGTCTGGGATTCAAAGAACAACGCATGGATTCTACCTATCAGAGAGCCGAATGACTTCACTCTCTGGGGATGGCAGGAGAAGGGTGCAGCAGGAAGATTTTTTAGGAACTATCCATCAGGCGTAAAGAAATCAAAGACAGTCTTTGGTGTGCATATCCTCTCTGACTCTGCACCTCTATGGGTTGTCGAGTCTCCACTAGATGCAGTGCGCTTGACTGGCCTTGGGTACAACGCCATCGCCACATACGGAGCCATCATCAGCGAAGAGCAGGGCAAGTTAATGCGCAGAGCAACTCAGTTGATCTCTGCCTTTGACAATGACCAAGCAGGAAAGAAGGCATCAGAACAGATGCTGGGATTCTCTCGCAAGTATGGGTTTGATCTTAGGTACTTTAACTACGCTGGCATTGATGTTAAAGATGTCGGAGACATGACAGAGAAGCAGATCGAGCGTGGACTAGAGACTGCCAAACATATGATCTATGGCAAGGAAGCATACGCATGACACTAGATGCACGCGGAGTTCCTACACATGCATGCCCTAACTGTGGGCATCTTGTACTAAAGATCAGAGCAATGTTTGAGGACTACGACATAGCAATGTGGTTTCTTGATGCAGAGTGTGATGACTGCGGCACCCTACTGACTGCCCCCACCCCCGTAGATAACCCTGAGAAACATGTCTTTTAAAAAATCTTTGAAACCATATCAAGTCGAGGCAGTAGCCAAGATGGTTGATCGCAAGAAGATGTTAGTAGCCTATGAGATGGGTCTTGGAAAGACCGCCATGTCTATCGCTGCTTTAGAAGGTATGCGTGACACACAGGACTTAGATGGACCGATACTTGTCATCTGTTTATCAAGTTTGAAATACCAATGGCAGAAAGAAATCGTCAAGTTCTCTGACTCAACATCCACAGTCGTAGATGGCAGCAAAACAAAGCGCACTACACAATGGGCAGAGTCTACGGACTACATCATCTGTAACTATGAAGCGGTAGTCAACGACTGGGAGATCATTAAGGATATTCAGTGGGGTGCAGTCGTGTGCGATGAAGCCACCGCTATAAAAGGCTTCCGTTCCCAAAGGGCCAAGAAGGTCAAACAACTCTCAAAGGATGTAAAGGTTAGGTTTGCGCTGACTGGTACACCTATTGAGAACGGACGCCCAGAAGAACTGTACTCGATTATGCAGTTTGTTGATCCTAATCTCCTTGGAAGATTTGATTTATTTGATCAGACGTTTATCGTGCGCAATCACTTCGGTGGTGTACAACGCTATAGAAACCTGCCTTTGTTTCACGAAAAAGTAAAACAGGCTTCAGTAAGAAAGACACAGACAGACGAAGACGTTGCACCATATCTACCAGATACTATTTACAGAGACCCGATCGTCGTTTCATTTGATGCTGACAATAAAAAACTCTACAAGTATATTGCCGAAGAACTTTGCAACGAATTGATAGAGGCACAGCAACTACTGGGTTCTGGGTTCTCATTGACGGCGCACTACGGTCATGAGAGCAAGCAGAGTGGACCAGCAGATGCAATGCGTGGGTCTATCATGAGCAAGATTACCGCGCTAAGAATGCTTTGCGATCATCCTGAGTTACTCTTTGATAGCGCCCAAAAGTTTGAAGAACAAAATGGTGAAGGAAGCGCATACGCATACAGTCTTAAAGATCGAGATCTTTTACTCTCTAGAAAATCGCATAAGTTAAATGCACTTAAGACCTATGTAGAAGATCACCTAGACACTGACCCAGATGCCAAGGTAGTTATCTTTACTTCATATGTGGGAATGCTCAAGAAGATCCAGGATCTAGTAGGAGGAACTCTCTATACAGGGTCTATGGATGCCAAAGAGAAAGAGGCTAGTAAGGAGAAGTTCCTTACTGATCCCGCGTGTCGCGTGTTTATTTCCTCAGATGCTGGTGGCTATGGTGTAGATTTGCCGAACGCTAACCTGCTGATTAATTATGATCTTCCTTGGAGTGCTGGACTATCCGTTCAGAGAAATGGCAGAATCAAGAGAGCCTCTAGCAGATGGCCTACTGTGATCATTCAAGACATGATCATGGAAAACTCCATAGAAGAACGTCAGCACGATATGCTTCAGCAAAAGAATGCCGTAGCAGAGGCCGTGTTAGATGGGTCAGGCATTAACTCCAAAGGCGGAGTTGACATGACGGTAGGAAGTTTGATAAATTTCCTTACCAACAAAAAATCATAGGGAATAAGGGGAGCACCATGGCGAGAGTACAGCCAACACAACCAAGAACTGCATCAGAAGATGACCTGCTTAGTCAGGCAAAGGAATATGCTTTCTCTAAGAAGCAGATTGAGTACTTTGAAGCAAAAGTAAAGACTCTGCGAGACAAGTTGTTTACACAGATTGAAGAACTAGGTGAAGTAGATACTGAGGGCCACATCATTCTGGATCTTCCAGAAGAGATTGATGGCATTAAAGGGTTTAAGAAGCAACGCCGCGTACAGCGTAAAGTCAACGAAGCAAAGTGTGAAGAGATTATTCAGGCTAAGAACTTAGGTGACGAGTTGTACAAGACTATCCGCGTTATTGACGAGGATAAGTTGATGGCTGCGTTGTACAGTGATCAACTCACAGAAGAAGAAGTTGAAGAGATGTACCCACAACAAATAACATGGGCACTCACAATGGATAAGGGATAAGATAACGGTATGCGCAACGACGAGGAGATCGATGCAATCTTTTCTGATCTTGAGTATCTTCCTGGTTCAAAGCGCAAGCGTCGTGATTTAGATCCAAAGGTTTCTCGCCGTAAAAGCGGTGAGACTAATGGTTGGGATGCAAACCCAATCATTAAAACACTCGGTGGTAAAGAGACAGAAGTATTCACTATCGGTGCGTTAGCGCAAGCGTTAGAGAAAACAATTGTTACCATCAGGATGTGGGAGCGCAAAGGGTATATCCCACGTGCCCCGTATCGACTACGGTCTAAGACCTTAAACGGTCAAAAGACTGGAGGAAATCGGGTTTATACTCGCGCCCTCATCGAGTCCGCTATTGAGGAATTCTCAAAGCGTGGCTTACTTGGTTCTGCTCGTGTTGAGTGGAATCAGTTCGATGACCTAACAGAGGCTTTAATACAGCGCTGGAAGGAAATCATATCAACCGAGAGCCAGACTTAGGCAACGTCTATGTACAACCGCCTCTGCCGTGCCTCACTACAGAAAGAAAACTAATGCCTATCACACAACCAACCGTTGCTGCTGATGCGTATAGCGATGCTCTTGATCCAGATCAAGAAGACGCTACACCAAAAGTAGGAACCACAGTCCAGTCTGGTATGAGCGCTCTTGAAGCACTCTTAAAGCCAGAGTCATCTAACGAGTATCCAACGGACTTTAAGTTCACCCCAGAGGCGCAACTTATTAAGTTCCTTAGCGATGAGCCATTTGCAGTTTACGAGCAGCATTGGATTGAGCGCCCAAAGGGTCGCAAGTCTTTTGTTTGCACAGCAAACTCTGAAGGTGGCTGCCCCCTCTGCGACATTCTAGGAGATAAGCCACGCGGCAAGTTCGCATGGAACGTCCTAGTTCTTAGCGGAGATTCACAAACAGTTCAGGTGTTTACAGCACCTCCTGTTCTTGCCCGTCAAATTGTTGCTGCTCACAAAGATGAGCGCAAAGGACCTCTTTCAAAAGAGTTCTGGGAAGTTTCTCGCATGGGTATGGGACCAACGACACAGTACAGCCTTAACTATGTCCGTGGTCGCGACCTTGCTGAGGAGTGGAAGTTAGACCTTGATCAGGTCAACGCTCTTGTAGCAAATGCTGTGCCATACACAGCCGCTCAAGTAGTTCGCGAATCCCCTCGCTCCGAACTTCTTGAAGTCGCTCGCTCCGTAGAGTAACTTCCAATCATAGAAGAGAGCCAGCCCCTATCACTGGCTCTCTTCTTCTACTTTAAGAGGGATAAATGAATATCATTACAACAAAAGAACAACTAGAAGATCTTGTTGAGTATTACTTAACTCAACCCAGTTTTGCCTTTGATGTGGAAACAGTTGGAGAAAACCGTATCCAACCTGTTGTCAACGATGTACTGTGGATTTCACTAGCAACAGAAGGCCGTGTTGATGTTATTCCTATGGGTCACCCTAATGGTGAGTTCATTCGCTGGGATAAAGACATGTTAAAAGGTGGGCTTGCTAAATTAGCCAAGGGAAAGCCAGTAACAGACGCAGATTACTCAAAGAATAAAGCAAACTGGAGACCAGTATTTGGTCCAGCCCCTAAGCAATTACTTCCTGGAGATGTATTCAAAGCATTAAAGCCACTCTTCTTTAGCGATAAGTTGAAGATCGGTCACAACGTTAAGTTCGATCTTAAGTCCATCGCTAAGTACTACCGAGGCGTAGTTCCTAGTAAGCCATTCTTTGATACCTTGATGGCGTCATTCATCATCGACAACCGAAACCGCTTAGGACTTGGTCTTGCAGACTGCTCCAAGCGTGAGTTGGGAATCATCGTTGAGAAGGGCGTAGGCGCACAGGTAGAAGTCCACTCCTTTGAAGATGTCGCAAAGTACTCAGGCATCGATGCCGATGTGACGTGGCAGTTATACAAGACATTAGAGCCTCGCCTTGAGGGAAGTCTGCAGGCGGTATGGAAGTTAGAGATGGATGTCATTGCGGCTCTCTGCGACATGGAGTTATCAGGAGCAACCATTGACACAGAGCAGTTGACCTCTCTTAAGAAGCGCATTGATAAGGATCTAGACAACGCCAAGGCTCGTGCGTGGAAGATCACAGGAGAAGCGTTCTCGCTCAACTCCATACCAGAGAAGCAGAAGATGTTATTCAGCCCAAAGAGTGAGGGTGGGCGTGGTCTCAAGCCTAATACTCGGTTAAAGATTGCCCTGACCCCTAAGGGATTTATCCAGAAGAACTCTGGACAACCACTAGGTATCCAGCACTTCTCCGTATCTTCTGATGCCCTAGAACTGTTCAGAGGCACTGATGATCTCGTAGATGCGTTGCTGGACTATCAGGATCTCAACAAACTGATGACCACATACGTGATGCCGTACCTTGGTGGAGACATCACCCGTACCAACATGGGTAAGTCAAAGATCTTGAAGAAGGACAGTCTCCTTGTAAAGGGGAAGGTTCATACCAACTTCAAACCTCATGGCGCAGAGACTGGTCGATTCTCCAGCAGCGAACCAAACCTACAGAACATCCCAAGCGGTGGTGAGTACGGCAAACTGATTCGTAACTTGTTCATCGCACCTGAGGGTTACAAGTTAGTTGTGGCTGACTACTCGCAGATCGAACCACGCATCATTGCAGCATTCTCTAACGACCCAATCATGATGAAGAACTACCTAGAAGATGGAGATATTTACACCACCATCGGTGACACTGTTGGACTGAATCGTAAAGCGGGTAAGGTCTTGGTATTGGCTATGTCCTACGGCGTTGGACCTGACAAGATCGCTGAACAACTAGGTCTGTCATTGAAAGAAGCCAAGGATCTTCTAGAAGACTTCACAGGTAGATTTCACGACATCGCCAAGTACAAGGCAAAGGTTATTCGTTTGGCAGAGAACAAGCGCCCAACTCCTTATGTAGAGACTCTCCTAGGACGGCGTCGTTATCTCCCAGAACTACGGAGTAGCGAGAAAGGCTTACGAGCAAGAGCAGAACGTCAGGCATTTAACACAGTAATCCAGGGATCTGCTGCAGATGTCATGAAATTAGCGATTGTAAGGGCGCATTCGTGCTTTTTGGATGAGCCAGAGGTGAACGTTCTCTTGACTGTGCACGATGAATTAGTTACTGTTACGCCAGAACATCTTGCTGATGAGGTAGCGGAAGCAATCCGCGTGTCGATGGAGGGAATCTCCTTCCCACAGATTACAGTTCCTCTTATTGCAGATGTAAAGATCGTTAACAAGTGGGGAGAAGCCAAGTGAGTGATTTTTGGGCCAAGAAGTTAGGCACTCAGATACAGCAACCTGCAACTCAAGCACGTCCAGAGAACATGCCTGTTGCACCATCGCAGATGCCTATGCAGCAGATGCCACAACCAGCGCAGCAACCAGCACTACGCCTTCCAAGTTCCACACAGACAGGATCATGTCCAGACTGTGGTTCGGCTAATTACATGTCAGTGCAGGGAGCAAAGGCTCGATGCATGGACTGCGGTTATCCAGTAGAGCAATCAGGAAGTAAGTACGGATCATTGGCTGGAGCGCACATTGAAGGCTCGGCTAAAGAAGCACGCGGCAACGACACCACCAACAACTACAACCCACAGAACATCATCGGAAGAGTGAATTAATGAATGACGAAGCAAAGAAGGTTATGGCTCTCCTTAATAAAAAATTTGGAGACAATGTTGTTGTTGTGGCTAGTGACATTCGTTCTGATCTTATTCCTCGCATTACTTCTGGGTCTACGACTTTGGATTACGTTTTGGGTGGCGGTTTCCCTGGTAATCAGTGGAATGAACTTATTGGCGAACCTTCTCACGGAAAAACTGCGCTTGCTCTTAAGACGATTGCTGCAAATCAAGCACTAGATCCAGAGCACACAACTGTATGGGTTGCCGCAGAGCAGTGGGTGCCTGAGTACGCAGAGATGTGTGGCGTGGATACCTCTCGCGTTATTGTGATTGAGACTTCCATAATGGAAGAGGCCTATCAAGCAGTCATCAACTTTGCTGAGTCGAAGTCCATTGATGCGATCGTTATTGATTCACTGCCAGCCCTTTCCCCTGCCCCTGAAATGGAGAAAGACATGTCAGAGGCTACAGTTGGTCGTGGAGCACTCCTTACCAATAAATTCTTTAGAGTTGTCGGGACAGCAATGAAGCGATCGCTTACGGAAGATGAGCGTCCAGTTCTTGGCTTGATCATCAACCAGTATCGTATGAAGATCGGAGTAATGCATGGAGACCCGCGTACAACTCCAGGGGGAGAGGGTAAGAACTACGCGTTCTTCACTCGTTGTGAAGTTAAAAGAGACGAATGGATTGAAGTTGGTTCAGGTAACAATAAGGTTCGAGTGGGTCAGCGAATTAAGGTACGGACACTTAAGAATAAGACTGCACCACCACAGCGCGTCGCTTACTTCGACTTCTACTTTGCCGAAGGAGGAGATTGCGCACCAGGTGAGTTTGACTTTGCCAAAGAAGTTGCTTCTCTTGCAGTCGTAAAAGAGATCATCACTCGTAAGGGTGGTTGGTACTACTACGGCGATCGCAAGTGGCAAGGCATCGAGCCAGTCATTGCAAGCATTCGTGAAGAAGTAGACTTCAAGGAAGAGATCCAGAAGAAAGTATTTGAAACATCAGACCTACCTATGGGAGAAGCAGACGATGAGTAATCGTGAGTTCAACATCAACGATCAGGACTGGGCTCATGAACTTGAGAAGGGCGTAGAGGAATACACCGACATGCTCTTTGAAGCCATGTGGGAAAGTTCTGATGACGAGATCACAGAGACAAAGTCGGGAGAACCGTTCTGTGGTTGCTCCCAATGTTTCTGGAGAGAAGCACTCTTCTTCATTGTCCCCAAGTTGTTGCGGGGCTATGAGGAAGGTAAGATTGAACTTGAAGACTGAGGGACAAAAGCAATCACTAAAGCATGAAAAGAGATTAGCCAAAGCCATTGGCGGTACTCGTAATGCTGGATCAGGATCGTTCTGGTCAAGAAAAGGCGATGTCAGATCTGAGGATCTGCTTATCGAGCACAAGTACACAGGGAAGAAAACCTACACACTTAAAGCGGTTGACTTAGAAAAGAATGTAACCCATGCAATCTTGGAGAGTCGCACGCCAGTCTTCGGCCTCAGTCTGAATGATAAGAACTACGTCATTCTTACCGAAGATGACTACTTAGAACTTCGGGAGAATCTTAGGAACAATGATTGATGACGAGACACCGTGGTGGGCAAACGCCCGTTGCCATGGAGCCGCACCTAAATCACAAGACGAAGAAGACATTTTCTATCCACCACGAGACAAACAAAAGTACAAAGAGATTGCTGCAAAAGCAAAGGTCTATTGTTTTGGAGAGACAGGGAAGAATCCATGCCCTGTTAGACTCGACTGTCTGTGGGATGCAGTAGGTAGGTCAGAGCCTCACGGTATCTGGGGTGGACTCAGTCACCGTGAACGTAACGCCCTGGAACGTAAGTACAAGAAAGATAAGAAGTCGCGTAAAACTACGCTGACTCTCAAGGAATACATATTCGCTCAAGAAAGATAGGCTCATGGCATCAGAACTCGATAAGTTTTTAAACGCTAAGAAAGTACCTACACGTCTTCTTGGCGATGTTGAGCGGTTCTTACTGCGACGTGAGCCAGAGCCACGTTCAACCACAGTGTTCCATCCCTCAGAAATTATCAAGCACGACTTCTGTCACCGATACTCCTACCATCTCATGACTGGTGGAGAAAAGGCCACAGAAAAGCCATCACTTAGATTGCAGAACGTCTTTGACGAAGGACACTACATCCACGCCAAATGGCAGAAACGATTCCAGGAGATGGGCATTCTGTATGGCGAGTTCAAATGCGTATCCTGCGGAACAGTGACCACTGCAGTATCTCCAGAGTGTGATGAGTGCGGGACCGCCAAGACTATGGAGTACCAAGAGGTAACCCTAAAAGACGATGAACTCCGCATCAAAGGCCACACCGATGGCTGGATCAAAGGCCTTGGAGATGACTGCCTTATCGAGATCAAGTCAGTAGGTGCAGGCACCTTTAGATTTGAAGCCCCAGATCTTCTTCTAGATGCCGATAACGATGCAGCAAAAGCATTCAAGAATATCCGTAGACCATTCCGTAGCCACCTATTGCAAGGACAGATGTACCTAGAGTTGGCTCATCGTATGTTTGGCAAAGAGGCCCCACAAGAAATCGTATTCTTGTATGAGTTCAAGGCTGATCAATCCTACAAAGAGTTCACAGTCAGGGCTGACTACGATGTAGTTGAGCCTATCTTCAATAAGGTACGAAAGATTCTCAAGTACATAGAGGACAAGACTATGCCAGACTGCAACGTAGATCCAAAGAATGGGTGTAAAGCATGCAACTCGATCCCGTCCTAAGCAAGAGCGTAGATTTTCCAAAGCCTGCCTACAATCAAGCAGTACTACCACCAGATATCACCGCCCTAAGCAGTGAACAACTGGCTGAGATGTTCACCGTCCTGACAGGTTGGGCAGATTATATGTCCTCACAGTTGGCTCAGGCTCAGATTGCCGAGAAAAAGGCTACAAGGGCTGTGGAGTACGCAGAAAGCATGATGCTCATCACCAAGACGCAAACATCCCCTAAAGGAACCACGGTCACGCTCATTAAAGCCATGATTGATACCGACCCAGAGATCAACCAGTTGCGGGATGACTATGATGAGAAGTATGCTTATCGTAAATTACTGGAGATGATGCTGGGTAACCAGGAGCGGGATATCACTCTGGTTTCGAGGGAAATAACTCGGAGAACATCCGAGAGAATGAGGCGAGATTTATGAAAAAAGTACTACTAGCATCAGCATTGGTTCTTGGCTTAATAAGCCCAGCACACGCTGACACAACACAAGCAATCGCAGTTATTGATTCGGGGATCAATACATCTCAAGTAACACACATTGTTGATGAAGTGTGCATTCTTGAAAACGGTTTTTGCCCAAATAACCAGAAGTTCATGGATGGAATTGGCGCAGCCAATACAGGCAACACTGCAACAAATGCCAACCTAGTTCATGGAGATGAAATGATCTCCATCATTCAAAAGGTAAACCCATCAGCAAATATCATCCCTATTCGTATTATCGGACTTGTTAGCCCTAATGTTCCATACCTCTACACAAACAACGCTGTAAAGATGGCACTTGATTGGGTGGTTGCAAACCACACTAAGTACAACATTACTGTTGTCAACATTTCACAAGGCGGGTTGTTTGCTGGCTGTCAGGTTCCTGCTGGAACAGCAGCAGATGTAGCAGCACTCAAGGCTGCAAACGTTGCCGTCATTGCTGCAACAGGCAACAACTCAAACCGTACAGCGATGAACTCAATCGCATGTTTGCCTGACGTAGTCTCTGTAGGAGCAACCGACAACCCAGATCCAGGTTCATCAGGTAAGCCATATGACATCAATGCAAAACCAACTATTGCTAATTACAGCAACGGTAACTCTGCAACTAGTTTCTACTTAAATGCTCGTTGGTATGTAAAAGAGCCAACAGGTATTACAAAGTTTATGGTAGGAACATCAAACGCAACTGCAGCAATGTCAGCGTGGTGGGCTTTAAATAATCAAGGAACTTTTGCATCTACGTATGCATGGATGATTTCCAAATCAATTCCTACTAGCAATTCGTTTTTATCAGGTAGGTATATTTCCTTACCATGATCATTGGATTAAGCGGTTACGCACAATCTGGTAAAGATACAGTTGCAAATATACTTGTATCTAAGTATGAATTTGAGCGGGTGGCGTTTGCAGACGCCATTCGTTCTATTCTTTGGGAAATGAATCCGATCGTCAAAGATAGTGGGTTTACGCTTCAAGGAGTTGTTACTGCTTATGGTTGGGACAAAGCCAAAATCATGTTTCCTGAAATTCGTAGGTTGCTTCAAGAATTGGGCGTAAGTTCCAGAGCATCACTTGATGAAGACGTATGGGTCAATGCGGTTTTGCGCAAAGTCAATGACAAAACTAAAAAGTATGTTATTTCAGATGTTCGGTTTGAAAACGAAGCATCAATTGTCAAACAAATGAACGGACAACTTTGGAGAATTAAACGCACAGGAGTTGAGGCAGTTAATTCCCATGTATCTGAGTTTAGTATGGATGGGTACAAAGTAGATCAGATTTTGCACAACGGGGGAACCATAGAAGAACTAGAGTTACTAGTTCAACAACGAATGGATGCCCTACTTGCCAACAAAACTGATTGAAGGTAACCCAATACCTAGAGACTCAAAAGTTTCTATTGGAATTGATCAATCGTTAACTGGATTTGCATTAACAATCCTAGATACGACCACACCAACTAACTACCTCACATGGGTATACAAGTCACCGTACTTTGGCATTGAGCGGTTATCAGACATCCGCGAATGGTTGACAGACAATCTTGGGTATGCAGAAGATCACTGGGATGTTGAAGACATTGCCATGGAAGGCACAGTCCTAGCGAGCCAGGCCGCCCTAGTTCTAGGGGAATTATCGGCCACTGTAAGACTAGCCATATACGATTTCTTTCCAGATGAAGACCCAAGAAGATTCCCACTCAAAGTACCACCAATGACATTGAAGAAGTACGCAGCAGGTAAAGGCAACGCTAAAAAGCAGGAAATGTTGCTGCAGATCTATAAACGGTGGGGTATTGAGTTCAATGATGACAACGCCGCAGACTCCTACGCCCTAGCAAGGCTTGTTGGAAAATTTTCAATTGATGCCGTCGAAAAGGCAGTAGTCGAACAAATGGAAGACCCCAAGTATAGGGACCAACCTAGGCTGTAGATATGTACCCTTTATGCAGGGATGGCGCACTAACTCGACATAAAGGACTACAAATTGACTACACCACCAACACCACCTTCAGGTGAAGACTTTCTAAAAGTAAGCGCTAGTTCCAATCCCCAGAGCGTTGCATCAGCCATCGCCCACGCATGCTACGACAAGCGCGAAGTAAAACTGCGTGCAGTAGGCGCTGGAGCGGTAAATCAGGCAGTAAAGGCGATCGCTATCGCCCGTGGCTACGTTGCCCCTCGTGGCATGGACCTCACAGACAAGCCAGGATTTACCACCATCGACTCTCGTGATGGGGCAATTTCTGCCATTGTATTTCACATTACAGCGTCGTAAAACCGCCGTATCATAGACTCAAACTAAGGAGTCAATATGCCATCTTGGACATCATTAGGACACGCGATGCGCCGCCGCATGGGTGCTCCTTCATCCCATCTCGAAGCGACAGGTGCCTCAATGAAATCTACCTCACTAACCCCAGAGCAAGTGATTGCTTCAGCAGCACACGCTAAGTCACCACGCCGCTACATGGGCATGGATGCAAACAACTTTGAAAACGTTTCTGCACAGCCAGGCAACACGATCTCACGCCCACGTAAGAACACGCAGGCAGCAGATCCAACCGCTGGTGGCAAGGCTAACCGCAAGAACAAACTTGCTGGTTCAGCAGCGCAGTCAGAGCGCATGGGCGCTCGCTACGAAATTGGCGCAAAGTTCCCAGCAGTTCATTCAATCGAAGCCTCTGCAACAATGCGTAATGCAAAGACCATCCCATCAGTCATGGGGCGTCAGGCACCAGACTTCAACGCAGCAATGGGTGAGTCTTACTAAAATGTTATCAATGTCCGAGTTTGGTGACAACAACAAGACTGGACAGATGTTTCAGCAACACACTGAAACACCTCCACCACTCTCGTTAAGTTCGGCAACCAACACAAGTAGCGCAGCAGCCACCGCGTGGTCTAACCGCTCATTGGGACAAGGACGAACACTCCCGTATTCATCAAAGACTGCAGGAACTGTTTACAAGTTTGAAGATAACCAGTCTTCACTTCCAGCCATCAAGGAGTAACCATGCCACTTAGCGACGAAGAGTTTGCTGCTCACGTCAATAAGCCAGAGTCAGAGGGTGGTACTGGCGGTGGCTCTGTTGGGTACTTTGACCGTGAACCTGTAACAGGTCGTGGGTTTATGACTGCAGCAGTCCCTATTGCAGAACACACAAAGAAGCGTGGCGCTCTCACAGGTAAGAACATCAGTACCTATCGCGCTAAATGGGCAAAGGAAGCAGCAAAAGTCCCAGCACGCACAGGACTAGCACCTGTCCATGGTGCATGGGGCAAAACTCAAGACATCTCTGTACAAGCACCAACACCTAACGCAGCAAAGGCGATGGGCACATCTGAGGGCGAGATGGAGTCATACGCACTGCCTCACACACCTGTAAATCGCAAGGGTGCAACCGTTGGTCCAGGTGGAGGCGCAGTACTCCTTCACATGGGACAGTTCGGTAAAGAGAGCGCAAACGAAAACTATCGTCCTGGAGCCCTCGACATGAAGGACGGCAAGGGCGGACTTACAAAGTACGAGTACCAAAATAAAGACTGGAATGTCGTTGGTGGAATGATGCGTGACCCTGAGACAGGGGAGCAGAAGCCACACACTTTGGGTGATGTCCTCAAGACTATTAACACAAATCGTGCCCTAAGACAGCGCAAAGCGATCGGTCGTGAGTAATGGAGACCAAAACCTGCACATCCTGTGAGCAGGATTTACCCATCTCCAAGTTTAAAATGCGTGGTGGACGTCAAGTAGGCACAAGACAAGCCATGTGTAATCGTTGTTTATACGTTAAATACACACGACCACTTGTAAAACAAAAAACTAAAGAAATTCACGAGTATCAAGTAGCAAAAGGATGCGCAGATTGCGGGTACAACGCCCATCCTGCAGCATTAGAATTTGATCATATTCCTGGTACTGATAAAAAGTTCAATATTGGTGAAGAGATCGGGTCTTACAGTCGTGAAAAACTGTGGGAAGAAATAGCAAAGTGTGATGTGGTTTGCGCCAACTGCCACAACATACGAACGGCAAATCGTCGTAATCGAGTAGAGATTGAGGTGATCTGATGGCTGGAGGCTATAACAACTTCTCGCCACAGCAGAACTGGCAGTCCCTTGGTGCTGGCGGTATGTACGGTTACAACAATCAAACTGGCGCAGGAACTCCCGTTGCACGGGACAGTTTGGATCAGTCACGCATTGGCGTTGGCCGTATCCCATCTGCGGAGTATCCCTGACGGTTATTTAGGCACAATACGATCACGTCGCGACGATCGCCTACTGGATTCAATCAAGAATCGTGTTAATCAGAAGTCGTACCAGCGCGGAGTCCACAAGGGCGAGCGCATTGAAGCCTCTATGTATTTCTGGCCTGATGCGGTTAATATGGATAGCGGACTACAGCGCCAGATGAAGGCAGCACTTGTGAATGTTAATGGCGGTATGGTTTACAAGGTTCCACGATCAGCACCACAGACACAACTCGCTCCTGCTCCACACCTTGTTAACGATGGCAAGGCAAACACGCAGGCAGATGCACCAGTTGAGATAAACGCACGCCGTCAGGCAATGATGGCCTACTTGAGACCTGCGTGGGCATAACATGGCTAAATTTGGCGTAGACCCACATGGTCGCTGGGATCAGAATCTTGCTCAAGAGCAATTTCAGGCTCACGTAGGAAACATTGTGTCCAAGTACCGAGAGGCATCCCCTGAGTTTGTTAAGGGCGGCAGTGAGTGGTATGACAAAGCGAATGAAGTAGCAGGTCGTGTTGGTGGTGGCGATACTCGTAGAGGTGCAGGAATTATTGCAGCCTTATCACCACTAAATAACTGGGAAAGAAACGTTGATGAAGCCCATGAACTTGTTAAAACAGGAAATGTAGCAAGCGCTCTTCTTCCAGCAAACGTTGAAAAGGCTCGCAGAATTCACGCAGGAGAAGATCCCCTAGATGTCTTGGGTGGACACAAAGTCACGAACTTCTTCCATAATATTAATGACCCAAGTAGCCCACACGCAGTCACCATCGATCGTCACGCTTACGATATCGCCATGGGAAGACCTTTTGTAGGAGCAGGTGGCGGTAAAGCAAAGCGCAATCTTACTCAAGGTCCGAGCGGTCACACTCCAATGTCTGAAGATCTTGGTTTAGGTTCTTTAGGTCGTTATAAGCATTTTGTACAAGCATATCAACGCGCTTCGTCAGAACTTGGTGTCGATCTTCCTCACAGAGTCCAAGCCACAACATGGGTTCAACATCGAGGAGCAATCGGATGACCAAATCTGAAGAATTTGATCATGGTAGTGGTCACAAATTTAGCGTAAAGAAAAACGCTGCAGGATCATACACGGGTTGTTGTGGGTTGCAAGTAGATGCGTCTAACACTCCAACAGGAAGAGTGTGGTTCTCATCTCACCCAACTGGGCTGTACTACCCAACACTGCGGGCTGCAAAAGAGCACATGCAAAAGCACCACGACAAAGGGGAGTTGTTCTAATGACACAATCATTTGATGGCAACTACGACTACACCAAGCCATGGCGTGCACCTATTCAGCCTGATCAGGTTGCTAAGAAGTGGTCATACAACGGCCCATGGTCAAGCAACATGGAGCGTTTAACTTCTCAGGCACTCATGGTTGCAACCATTCCAGGAGCCGATATTCAGGCAATGGTTCGCCCACCACTTCCACAGATTCAACTCTTTCCAGAGCGTTTTGGCTACGGTCCAAGCGTTCAACCAGGAATTGAGGATGTCGTAAGCGTAGATCGCAACTATCATGAGCCTAGAGTTTCTTGGTACTCAGGATCTCCTGCTGGTTACTCAGGTAGCAGCCGTAACGATTTGGGGACTAACTAATGTTTGACGGAGACGGCGCCGAGACAATGGAACTACAGGCTAAGAAGGTCATGCAGAATGCCATGGAATATCGTGGATCTGCTCCATGTCCAACCTGTGGAGTCATTATGAATCCCGTAGAATTTATGTATAACCAAGGTAAGTGCCTTAACTGCTTGACCCAACAGAAGGCAAGCCGAATCAAAGGAAAGATGGTCTAACATGGCAGTTAACTCCTCACGCTCAATGAACCAGTCACTCGACGAGGGTGCAACTGATGGCAAGTACCGCAAGGCTCGCCCTAACACCACAGTCATTCCAGGACTTGGTAATGAAGAGACTATGCGTAACCGCGAAGCACTTCACCCATTCTCAGGTTATGGCTTCATCACCTCTGAGATGCCTAACAAGGTAAATCCAGGTAAGTAGTCATGATGTTTGCTGATCGTCGTGCCAATAAGCGTGCATTAAAAGCAGCAAATGGACCAAGTCTTGCACCTAAAGGTTATGAAACTGAGCCTTGGGGACGAGAGATGGTTACCCATGCTGCAACAGAAGGACGTTCTGCAAGAAAAGCAGCAGCACAAGGAATTTCTCGTAAAAAACTTTTTGAGCATTCAGCACAATCGCATGACTACTGGAGCAATCACGAATGTGGAGAGGGATGTGGTCACTAATGGCAGTTACAGCCGTACCAGATCGTGGAGATAATCCAAAGCGTCGTGTAAATTTTTACCACCAAAATGGTGACTACAGCCATACCGCAGACGTTCGATTCTTAAAGAATGGGCGTGCTCACGCTGGAGACGTCAAAAGAAACACCAAAAACCTTGGTGGAGTTAATTGGACGGCTTCTGACCACGATTACCACCCTGACGCACCAAAAAGACAATTCGAGTAAGTTTAGCCTTACAGCCTTCTTAGGGTTTTATAGGTTTGTCTCCTAGCACTAATAAGGAGCACCTATGAGCAATGTCCCCATTCTTGGGCAAAAACAACCTGCAGCCAATGAGCCGATGTTTCGGCTTTTGTACTGCCTTGTTTGTCAGACACTAGAAGAATTGCCACCATACGATGGTGAGCCAGAGTTAGATCATCTACTTGCTGTGGCGTGTGAACTTCACGTATTTCCCTCAGGTGAACCACATAAAGGCAAACTTTTTGTTCTTCCCCTCAGAGTCTGGGCATCTACAGAATCAAAGCGCGAAATCATTAAGCAGATCAAGGGTGGAGGATCGGCTGGTCTTGCTGAGTTTGATGAGACCTTTTACGACTCTCGCTCTACCTTCATGGAAGGGGCTATGGAGTGCTACAACAAGCATAACAAGCCCAAAGAAGGATGTTTAGATTGGCACGCAAAAGACCGCTTGCTTATTCCAAAAACGCAAAAAGAAAGAAAAGCAGAAGGTATGGGCAGTTATCTTGATGCTCCAGGGCCAAAAACTTATCTATGCGATTTTTGTCCTGTAGCCGTAGGTGTAGCACAACGCAAACAAAAACTGATTGGAAAATAAATGGCACAAGCAATTTACACAGTAACCATAAATGATGACGGAACAGTCAGCACCACCGCAACGGCAGCAGGTGCGGGAGTTTCTCGTCAGGCAACACCTTACGACATCTTGCAAACTTCCAAGGAGTTGGTCTCAGAGATCGAAAATCGTCTTTTAGCAAACCGTGTTGCTCAAGCCGTTATAAACGCCCTTACCCCTCCAGCAGAGCCAACTGTGGCAGAAACTGTTGCAGAAGCACTGAGCGATAGAGGCATAGAAAGCCCACAAAACTAATAGACTTAGGACATGAATCGCTCTGATGGTCTTGATAGGTACGCGCAACCTATCAGCCTGGAAAACAAAGCGACATCGTACTTCTCTAACCCTGAACAAGATCTAGACCCACGTCTATTCTCTGGCAATCAACTCAAGGGCTGGGTTCGTTCTGGTTTAATGCAACTCCTCTTTGACTTCTTACATGAGAAGTATCGCCATGCTGACCTATGGGCTCATGTATGGATTGCAGGATCTGGCGTCTCTTACCAGTGGTCTGCTGCTCGTGAACCTGGTGACCTTGATGTATTGATCGGTGTCAACTACATCCAGTTCCGAAAGGCTAACCCTGAGTACCAAGGTCTTGGTGATACAGAGATCAGCCAGATGCTCAACGAAGATTTTCGCACATACCTACAACCAGAGACAGAGAACTGGAATGGGTTTGAAGTAACTTTTTATGTCAATCCTGGTGCTACAGATATTACATCGATCAATCCATACGCTGCATACGATCTCACTCATAACGAGTGGACTGTACACCCACAGCAACAGAGCGCACCACACAAGCCTGTATGGGAAGCAATGGCTCAACGCGATCGCTCCATCGCATCAGAGATTGTCACTCGTTACTCCAAAGCATTAGCAGATCTACATGGTGCACAGAATGATGCAGCACGCAGAAATGCAGAGACAAGACTGCAAGCATCACTCTCACAAGGATCTGCACTCTTTGAAGACATTCACCACGCACGCAAGTTTGCATTTAGTCAGACAGGTGAAGGTTACTCTGACTTCTACAACTATCGTTGGCAGGCAGGAAAGAAGTACGGCACAGTGCCAGCACTGCGCCAGATGCATGACTACCTGCAGGCATACAAAGAAGGAAACGCCGAAGAGAACTACGGCGTAGAACTACCAGATACTCAGACACTCATTCGTAGAGCGGCGACATACAGAGCAAAAGGATAAATCGTGAACATCATATTGTCACTAGACGGGGTACTAAGTTCGGATACTGGAGAACCAATTCGCTCAGGAGTTGCTCTCTACTATGCACTGAACAACGGCAACCGAGTTGCCCTCATTACCTCACGCACCAAGGCTGATGCAGAGCAGTGGCTCTTTAGCCATGGAATTATTGGCTATGACGATCTAGTCACTGAGTCCGTCCATATTGAAGGCGATGAACTTAAGAAGCGCCAATTTAAGTTGAGTCGCAGTCAGACTCCTGTAGAACTCTATGTAGATTCTGATCCTGCCATGTGTGCATGGGTCTTTGAGCAGCAGCGTGTGACTACCCTGCTCTTCTCGCATCCTTCTTACGCCAAGGTAGAGGCTCGCCCCGATGCACCAAAGCCGTACCGCACATGGGCAGAGATCGAAGAGGCAGTAAACCGAGCCAACATCGCACGCTCCGTTGATCGCCTACGCCCAGACACCAAGATTGGTGAATACTCTGACTAGGATCATATTCTCAGGAGCCGAGGTAGGCTCTAACCGCACGCTCTTAGAAGGTATGAAAGTTGAGTCAATGGGACTCAACTTCTGGGGTCTTCGTAAGCGTGGGTTGCCTAAGACTAAGATCTGGCTGATCAGTGAGCACTTTACCCCAGAGACTCAGGTCATCATCGAGTCAGGGGCGGCACAGGCAGATAAGGCTGGGCTATCACGCAAGGAGTTGCTAGACCTTGCCGCTGAGTATCAGGAGTTCGTGGTCAACAACGCAGACCGCGCCCTAGCCTTCCACGAGTTTGATTCTCAGGTACTAGGTAGGGAATGGATTGAGGCTCAACGCCCTTTCTTTGAGCATGACCCAAAGTTATGGGTGGTCTGGCATGAGTCCTACCGCATAAGTAACTTACGAGAACTTGCGGGCCGCTATCCCAACATACTTATCCCGAACGCCGAGATTGAGGCAGTCACTAACCTTTCAGGAGTAACTCGTGGGCTTGCCCGCCAGACAGGAACTACCTTCCACGCCCTAGGATGTGCCAAGCCAGATAACCTTAGACAGATACCATTTGGCTCTGCCAGCACATTGTCGTGGTTATCGCCCATGCGCAGAGGCGAGACGATCGTCTGGGATGGCAAGCAGATTAAGCGTTACCCCAAGCGCATGAAAGACCAAGCACGCATCCGATACAAGAACATTGTTGATCGTGCTGGGCTAGACTATTCTGAGTTTGTTAAAGATAGTACCCTTGAATCGACTAGAGTTGCAGTCTGGTCATACCTACAGATGGAGTCCGCTATGGAGAAGAAACCGCCTAACTTCCACATCATTGATGGGGGTAAAAAGGACGTAGTATCTGATAACAGCGATGACCTGTATACAGGGTTAATGATGGAATTGGGGGGTACACCTTCTGATAACAGTGACCTTGAAGTGCGGAAAGTTGAGCGCACAGAAGTGGTCGAAAGAGCACCAGAAGAGATGCAGAATCTTCCAGTTTTTGGATTCAAGACCAAGACGATCGTTGAAACTGGAGACGATGGCAAGGATGTCTTACGAGATGTTCCTGTCGTTCATACCCAGCAGACAAGTCTTCGCCAGTGCGACACCTGCTTCGTTGCAAGTAACTGCCCAGCGTTCAAACCACAGAATCAGTGCGCCTTTAACCTGCCAGTCGAGATAAAAACCAAAGATCAACTCAAGGCATTGCTCACCGCAGTTATTGAAATGCAGGGTCAAAGAGTGGCTTTTATGCGTTTTGCTGAGGAAATGAATGGTGGATACGCCGATCCAAATCTCTCGCAAGAAATTGATCGCCTCCTTAAATTGGTAGGCAATGTCAATGAGATGGATCAGAACAAAGAGTTCATCCAGATAACCGCAAGCCGTCAATCATCGGGTGGTGTGCTCTCCGCAATCTTCGGAGATCGTGCTCAAGCCCTCCGAGAATTGCCAGAGACGCTCAAGGAAGAATCTGTTACCAAAATTATTCAGCAGTCTATCGAAGAATAGTACTATCTGATAACAGCGTATTAACAGGTATGAAACTGGGTAGTCGTTTACCCTTTTGTCCAAGCACTTGTCAAACTTGCTTCTTAGCAGGTGCGTGATAGGTTTCATTCCCTCACAATAGGGAACTCAAAATCAGTGGGGTATTTCAACAAGTAGAGAAATAGGGTATATCAATGTCATTATTTTCATTCAAATTGGCTGACGACTTTGTCGCTTCATACAAGGCAAAGAAGGCGCCATTTGGTTATCAAGATGCGGCTGGCAACTCGGTAGGTGAGATCACTTACCTCCGTACCTATTCGCGCCTCAAGGCAGATGGTACGAAGGAGACGTGGGTTGATGTCTGCGAGCGAGTCATCAATGGGATGTACTCTCTGCAGAAAGATCACGCCAAGTTAAACCGCTTGCCATGGTCTGATGCCAAGGCAGCAGCATCGGCTAAGGAGGCATTCGATCGACTCTTCGAGTTGAAGTGGACACCTCCAGGTCGTGGCTTGTGGGTCATGGGTACGCCTCTCGTCAACGAGCAGCGCAACTCAGCCGCATTGCAGAACTGCGCCTTCGTCTCTACTGGTTCAATGACCAAGACAGACCCAGCCAAGCCATTCGCATTTCTTATGGAAGCCTCCATGCTCGGAGTGGGCGTTGGCTTCGATGATAAAGGAGCAGATAAGGAGTTCAAGATCTATGAGCCACAAGCAGGTGAAGCCTATGTCATCCCAGATACTCGTGAAGGCTGGGTCGAATCAACCTCCGCCCTCATCAATAGTTACCTTAAGCCAGATACGAAGAGCCCAATCTTTGATTACTCGCTCATCCGCCCAGCAGGAGAGCCAATCAAGATCTTCGGAGGAACTGCCGCAGGGCCAGATCCACTAATCAAGTTACATGGACAAGTAACTTCTATGTTCACGGGCCGTGGTGGACAGTTACTTACTCGCCGCGATATTGCTGACATCGGTAACCTGATTGGTGTCTGTGTTGTCTCTGGCAACGTGCGCCGTTCAGCAGAACTTCTCATGGGTCGACTTGACGATCAAGAGTTCCTTGACCTCAAGAACTACGAGAAGAACCCAGATCGTATGGCTTATGGCTGGATGTCTAACAACTCCGTAGAGGTATCTGTTGGACAGAATCTCGACGGCATCATCGAGGGCATCTCTCGCAATGGTGAGCCTGGGGTCATCTGGATGGATGTCTCTCGCCAGTATGGTCGACTTGCTGACCCAATCAATAACAAGGACTGGCGCATCGCTGGGTATAACCCATGTGCTGAGCAGTCTCTTGAATCATACGAGTGCTGTACTCTGGTTGAGACTTACTTGAATCGCCACACTGATCTCGATGACTTCAAGCGCACATTGAAGTTTGCTTATCTCTATGCCAAGACTGTAACTCTTCTTCCTACCCACTGGGAAGAGACGAATGCAATCATGCAACGCAATCGTCGCATCGGTACATCTGTCTCTGGTGTTGCTAACTTTGCAGACATCAAGGGCTTGCCTGTGCTTCGTCAGTGGATGGACTCTGGCTATGAAGTCATCAAGGCTTATGATAAGTCTTACTCTGAGTGGCTCGGCATTCGTGAGTCAATCAAGATGACGACAGTGAAGCCAAGTGGAACTGTCTCTATCCTTGCTGGTGAGAGCCCAGGAGTTCACTGGACTGTTGGTGGTGCTTTCTTCAATCGCGCTATCCGCTTCCGTACTACTGACCCAATGCTTCCTCTCTTCAAGATGGCTAACTACAAAGTAGAACCTGCCAATGAAGATCCAGAGAACACCTGCGTTGTCTACTTCCCAGTGAAGAGTGGCGCACGCAGAAGTGAGAAGGATGTAAGTATCTACGAGAAGATGGCACTCGCTGCTACGGCTCAACGCTACTGGTCAGATAACTCTGTATCTGTCACTGTGTCTTTTGATCCAGCAACCGAGGCTTCATCTATTGGTACGGCTTTGCATATGTATGACGGACAACTAAAGACTGTCTCATTCTTGCCTATGATGAGCGATGTCTATCCTCAGATGCCTTACACCCAGATCACCGAGGAAGAGTACGAGCAGGCTCGTATGACTTTGATGCCTATCGACTTCTCTGGTGTCTACGCTGGTATGGCTGCTGATGCTATTGGTGAGGCTTACTGCACCACCGATGCCTGCGAAGTGAAGTTGATCAAAGACAATCAGTAGGCAATGCTTTGGAAGAGCCTCTACAGTGTAATTACTGTAGGGGCTATTCTTTTATACAGAACTTATCGTGCTTCTGCAGATGCTTTGTCGGATTCTTTAGATACGAGACCTTCGTATCTGCTGCTTGATTGATCGACTTAATAGGGATAGATAGCAGAAGTAGGTCACACTCTTGGCAGATCAGTGCGATGTGCTGATCATCAATTCGCCAACCTATCTTGACCAGATGCTTCCAGAATAACTCTTCGAACTCGCTCTTGGTAAGGCTATTGGCTTTTGATACTTGGCTATAGAAATCTTCTTTGGAATACTGGTGTGGCTTTGCATGGTACGGCAACTCGTCTTGCACCCATGAGCCTTTGACTTTGCTCTCTACCTCTTGGCGTTTTCTTTTCCACTCGTAGTAATTGTTATCGCCTGTACTTGGCATCTTATGCTCCATTTCTATGAGATGCCCCTCTTTCGAGGGGCTCTCGTGCTCCTGCTATTGCTTCTTCTTAGGCTTTGCCTTTGCTTTGTGTACCTTTGATGTGGCTTTGTATGGGTACTTCGTTAGCCAGTACTGCACTACCGAAGTATTGGTTCCATGCCATGCACTCCAATCTCTGCCTGCGTTGCTCATGTGATAAGCAATCTGGGCATTGGTCACAGGATTTAGCAGTTGAGCGTTGTACGCTAAACCGAAGTAGGTTCGTCTATCTGCGCCCATTGAACCCAGCATATTGATCTGGAATAAGCCATAGGAGTGATCTCCTGTATGGACATTTCCATTGTAATCAAGCGCATTTCCATGTGATTCTTTCATGGCTACCGCCCACGCATACTTCAAGGATTGACCCTTAAATCCGACCGCGCTTAGCAGAGTGACCAAATCCTTCGGTGGAAGGACTGTGGCATTCTGAAACCGCTTCAAGATGAGCGTCTGGGCTTCTGCCTTACTAGGGGCTATGGCTGGGGCTGAGAGCCCTAGCATGACCGCCAGTATTACTGCTGATACTGAGATAGTTCCCAACATCACCCGTATTTTTGATATTGCTTTCATAGTTTCATCACTCCATAAAGTCATTGGCGAGTTCTCCTGCCGTTGACTGCTGGTGACGGAGGCGGTGTAAGTACCGCTCCGTAGTCTTAATTGACTGGTGACCTAGTCTCTCTTTGACCTCATGTACATCTACCCCATTTTTTAGTAACTGGGTAGCGTTGGCATGACGGAGATCGTGAGTTCTAGGAGTCCAGCCAATTCCTGATTTGGCTATTGCTTTGTTCCATGTATTTCTCCATACTCCACGCGGTAAGTGGCTTGTTTCGTAGGTCATGGTCTGCCTACCCTCAGCCTTGCCCTTAGCCTTCCGATACTCTCGTCTCGTCTGGCTACAGGCTTGGCATCGGCAACCCCCATGGGTATAGGAGTAGAGCGTTCCATGCTTGAAGCGTTTTCCCCCTAAGGCGTACTGCCCCAGAGTGTCCTGCTCGCGTGAAGGTTCTAGTTTACCTGCCGTTAATACTATCGAGATCGGGAAGAGCAGGTCATCTTTCCGCAGCGAATTAGCAAGGACATAGTCCTGAATCTCTTGTAATAGGGCTTTAGAGAGGGTTACAGAGCGTTTTCTGCCTGACTTGGTGGCATCGATCACCTTGAATCGCTCCCCAGAATTGTAGGATTTGCCCAATTCGCTCACTCTTCTCTGGATAAAGACTTCCCCAGAGTTGAAGTCGAAGTCCTTGACCCGAAGTTCCGTAGCCTCACCGAAGCGAGCCCCAGAGATCACGAGCATCTTGGCAAGTAACTTCGCACCTGAGGCCCCGTTTTCAGGCAAGTTACTTAGTATCTTCTTGAAGTCGGCAGGCTCAAGGACATTGTGGAGATCTGGCTGGTTGACCCTGACCTTGATGCCATGGGTGGGATTGACCGAGATCTCCTCACTCTCCACGAGAGAGGCGAAGGCTGACCCTAGGCACGCCTTGACCTGACCCAGAGTGGCTGGCTTGACTCCCTCTAGTCGGAGGTCATTAAGTAACTTTCGAATCTGGCGGGTGGAGATGGAAGTTACTTGGTTTGAGCCTAGGCGATCTCGAACATAAGTTCGAAAGGTCATGGCGTAGTTCTTCTTAGTGATCGGCATGAGATCAGCCGTTTGAATCCACTTGTCGAAGTAATCAGATAGGCTGGAATCAGCCTCAGAAGGCTCGCTAACGCCCAGAACCTCAGCACGCATACCCGAAGCCTCAGCCTGAGCATAGGAATCCCATGTGCCAGCAGAGAGCCGTTTGCCGTTGACTCGATAATAGGCGGTAAACCGCTTACCGCGTTGTACTACATAAGCCATAATCCACCCCCTCAGAGTGTGTTACTGGAAAGTAACCTTACTCACCAGTAGGAAGTTAGTCAAATAAAAACCCCCAGACCGAGATCTGGGGGCATACCTAATTACACATGGACTGTAGGCGAATCAACCTTTGGGTGCTTAGACTTCCACTACCTGAGTGGTGATGAGATCGTAGGCATCGGTGAATGCCTCCACGATCGTGACTCCACTGCCGACTGCGACAGTCCTCTCCTTCTTGTCGGTGAGGTTGACCACGATGCGGTCAGACATAACTGTTACATCGATCTCGTACTTGCTCGCGCTTCTCGCCATTAGTTCCCCTTGCTCTCTCGTTTGGTTATCCATGTATCGATCGTTGACTTACTCCAGAGGGGCTTGTTGCCGATCTGTAGATCTGGCTCTGGAAGGGTGTTTCGCTTTCGATGCCTGTATATCGTGTCGTACTTGAGACCCGACAATTTGGCGATGTCTGTATAGGTAAGCCATTCGCTCAATTAGTTTCACCTTCTTTCGATTGATCTTCATACTCGCCTCCCTCCTGAGAATCTAGATAGGTAATGAATCTGTCTAAGGTCGCAGTCAGATCATCAACTGACTGATCTGTGTATCCCAGCAAGATCTCGATGATCTTCATCAGACCCCAGATGATCATCTCTGGCTCGATATCATTCTCCGCTAGTACGCGATCGAGATGATCGTTGGCTAGATACTCCTTGACCTCTGGCGGTAGTCCGTCTGGTCGTTCTGACTCGACCTTGAACCCACGCGCCACCTTGATGAATTCGCTGGCGATGAGGATTGACTTGCGTAGTTCTACGATGTTCTGGCTCATGTATTACCCCTTTATATTCTGTTTGCAGTTGAAGCAGATGAAGATCATGCGTTCACCTTCATTGTTATGGATTGTGTGACCAGAGGCGATACGCCCCTTCTGATTGCAAGAGTCACAGAGATCTAGATCTTCTGGGTTGACTCTGATGATTTCGGCATAGCCCATTTACTTCACCTTTCCTGTCTTTACATACTTATGTAAGTAGTCTTTATTCTTCTTGCTGGTTCTGATCTTGTGGCAATAGGCACAGCGCACCACACACTTGCCGATCTCCTTCTGCAGTTTGATCAGTGAGATACCCTCTTGAATGCCGAGAGAGATGTCGAATGACTTGCGCCCTCTGACATGATCGAAGTCGAGCCCTCTGATGTCTGCGTTGCCACAGTCCACGCATGGGTTCTCTGACTTGTACTCAGCGATGTACGCCTGCAGTACTGCACGCCTCTTTGATTTGGCGATCTTTGTCTGCTTGATCATGACCTTGTGGTTGTCGGTGTAGTGATCGTAACTCGACTTCTTCTGGCACGATCTGCACTGGGTCTGCAGTTTGTCTGGTCTGGCACTGTTGCGGTTGAAGAGATGTCTGCCCTTGTATCGGTTACAGGCAAAACACTTCTTAGTTGTCTTTGACTTCATCACGCCACCTTTCGTTTATTTCTGGATACATAGATTGAGGAGACATATGTATCTCCGTAGTACATCTTGCCTCCCCATATTCCGTAGAGATAGGGCTGGCTCTGGGCATACTCAGCGCACTGATTGAGTAGCGGACACTGTCTGCAGATCTTGATTGCAGTCTGAATGTCTCTTCGAATCTCGAAGTTGTTATTGGGGAAGAATACCTCTGGGTCTACTTGAGCACAGAGTTGCGTGCCGTCATATGGCGATTGCACTTAATAGCCTCCTAAGCAGTCCTTACCTTTGGTGTGGAGTGGTAATGCCTCCTGCATCTCGTAGAGCGTGGGTGCGTAGAGCATGACTCCGCAGGCAGAGCATTGGTATGTCCATTCGTCTGCCCCGAAGTCATGCTGGAAGCCTTTATCGTTCATTGCTTGCTCCTTAGGTCTGTACAGAAGTGCTCGGTAACACCTGACTCGTTGCGGTTCTCCCAGACCTTCTGGGCATCTTGCAACGACTCGAATCTACCTTCAAGATCGAGATCACGATCTTTGCGTGTGCGCTTGCATGAGCAGTTAGTTGCATGAAGCACCCACCTGCCGTCATTGGTGTTGAGGAATAGATCAATCATCTTCTGACTCCTCATCGATTGACTGACCGACTTCTGATGCAATTTCCTGCAGAGTTTCACCGAAGCGTTCGAGATCGATTGCCTCATACGAATCTTGCTCTGCAACTATGTCAGTCCATTGATCATCGGTGAGAGTTACTTCTGCATACTGCTCGACTGTTGCCTTATCCCAGTACGCCACGATAATCTGATCATCTGGCTTGAGATCTCGATTTAACTGCTCGATTAAATCTCTGACTTTCATCTCATGCTCCTATCTGTACGAAGTTGTGTGCTTGTGTCTCGATGAGATCTCCCTCTACTACATAGATCTCCGAGAGGTTGAGTGTCTTGTACTTCATGGTGTGAGGGTTGCTAGGAGTCGTGTAGCCCACGATGAACCTGCGACCTTGAGTGCCTACAACTATGCCGTTGCGTAATCTGCCATGAGCACGAATCCATACCCAGTCATTAACCTTGAGATTGTAAGGCTGAGTAGTTGATTGACCCCACACTAGATTTCCTGCTAACTCGTTAAGCACTGACTTGTGATCAAGAAGAACCGCCTCAATATCGATGCGCTTCTTTGCCTTACTCGTGGTCTGCTTATGCGAGTTGGTGGTGTAGTTATCGATGATGAAGCGATCATCGCCCCAGATATGATCGAGTACTGCTGGCTCGACATCGAGATCTCGAATGCGCCACGCATAGGCTGAGTAGGTTGTCTCAGTCTGCCACTCAGCACGATCTGGGAAAGCCTTCACTTCATCATCAGTAAACCTGCCACAGTGACCACTCGTAAGAACGAATGCCCACTTAATCGTCATCTTGCGAATGATGAGTTGATGACCCTTGTAGGTCTCTTCGGTGTACGAGATCTCCGAGTACTGCATCTCTGCAGTGTTACCCAACGACTTGCGGTTAAGCCAACTTGAGTACCAGACATGACCCTCTTCTGGTGAGTAGTCCTTGCTCTCATAGAAGTTCTTCAACCGCTTTAAGTAGAATGAATCAGTCATCGCACCATATCCCTTGCTTCTAGAACCTTCTCCACTATTACTTGCATCGTAGACAGATCGAGATCGAATCGATATGTCGGAATGTATTCGCCTTGATCATTGCGCTTGCTACGGCTTGAGAGTTCGATCGAGTCAACTCGATTGCCGATGATTGTCCGCAGTGAATCCTTGACTGCCTTAGCAACGCGATCAGCACGCTCCTGCAACTCGCGCTCTAATCGCTGGCGATCTTCACGCTCTTTGCGCTCCTGCTCTACACGAAGGCGTTCCAACTCTTCTGCCTTGACCCAACGCTCCTCCATGCTGGTGTACTCAGCCACGATGTCCTGAGGTCGAGATATCCAGTAGAGAGTGTTAGCACCATATGAATCTGACTTCACTAGATAGCCGACAGATCGAGAGCCCTTAGGGGCTGGCTTGAAGGTTGCATCATTTGGGTTCTCAGATCGGTATACCTCATAGGCATACTTATTGAGACTGACCAGTTCTGCCTTAGCCAGATCGCGCCGTTGAGCCCTCTCTGGATTCTTCTTATCAGACGATGAGTAATCCCATGAAGGAATTACTCCGTACACGACACCGACCTTGAGATCGCCTTGCTTCATTGATCGCTCCTTACGCGTTAGTGAGTCTGCGAGAGATCGCGTACTTCACGATCGCTCTTGCCATGGTGACGAGATCGAATGGGTTAGCAACTACTGCACCGATCTCACAGTTGTGAGCCTTCTCTGCAGTGAGTACGACCTCTTCATTCTTCTCTGGGATATAAGCGAACGCAGTCAGCACGCCAGACTGACCCATGCGCTTTATTGCATCTTCATTCGTAGTCTGATCTCCGTACCACTCGCCGTCAGTGATCACGAAGAAGATCTTGATCTTGCGATCACTCTCTGCAAGCAACTTCGTTGCGTACTTGATCGCTTGATCTGGGGTAGTGCCACCACCACTGAATGAATCTCGAATCTGAGAGTTTGCCTTCTCGCTTGCGCGATAGAGGAGATGAGTCTCGTCAGAGAATGCGATCACTGTCGTGCTTGCATCGATGCGATCGAGTGCTCGCTTGATTGCATACATCGCACGATTTGCATTGGCGATCTTGCTACCAGACATCGAGCCAGAGTGATCAATAGCGATCACGCATTCGATGTCAGTCGCATCTTCACGACCTTCATTCCATTGGTCGAAGATCGTGTCGAAGTCATCGCCACGCATATATCGACCGACACTCAAGCGACCAGAGTTCTCGTATCTATCCCATGCTGGGTCGAATGAGGCACGCAGGCGTTCGAGTTCACGACCGAATGATCGTGATGCATCGACTGTCACTGAGTCTGGTGAGATCTCGCTATAGCGAGCACGCTCTGGCTCTTGTGAGTTATTCGATGTGAGAGTGGGCTGACCACTGATGACTCGAAGAATGTCGTTGATCTCCTGAGCGATACCTGACTCGCTAAGAATCTCTTCGAGCATTGTCGAGATCATCTCGCTGGCATCAGCACCAGCCGTTGACTCGCCCTCTGGTGGAGTAACTTCTGCATCACCAGACTCTCCGCCGTCAGAGTTACTTGTCTCATCAGACTTATCGCCCTGATCATCGCCCTGATCATCGAAGTCAGACCAGTCGATATCCTCTGCCTTGATCTCTGGGAGATCGTCATCGAGATCTTCTGGCTTGCTACCAGCACGATCGCGCTCCTTCTCCTGCTGGCGGGGTGGTACTGGGCGAGAGGTAGGAGTTGACTCAATACCCTCATTAGGTCGTGAGCCATGACCGCATGGGTCAATGACCTTCACTGGTCGACCGCCTTCTGCATCGCCATTGACTGCCTTGTACTTAGTCTCGCCAGTCTCATCACCATTGCCACCTTCACTCTTCGGCAAGAGGTTGTAATACTGCTCGATCAACTCAAGACCGCGATCTGTATCGGTGGGGAATACGAGAGTGCGGTACTCATTGATGATCGCCTTAAACTCATCGACCTTGTCCTGATGAGGATAGAGCGCACGAGACTCTCTGCGAATCTCGACTGGCAGATACCTGCGACCGCAGAGTAGTGGGTACGAGTTCTCGAACACTTCTGGGTTGCTCTTGAAGTGAGTCAAGATCATCGCTGAGAACCACGCGACAGTCGAAGGATACTTTGCAGTGAAGAATGACTCGATGCGCTGATCTTCTAACGCATTGAATGCAGTCCACATCTTCTTATCGATCACTGACGAGACAAGATCGCTACCTTCTCTGCTGGTGTAGAGAATGTGGCTGACCTCATGCAGATCAAGACCCTTGATGCTGGCGATCGACTCCGCAGTGTCGAGTTCACCGATCTCATTGGCATTGAAGTGGACATCGCTAGCACCAGACCACGCTGGTGCTTTGATCGGTGATGACTCCACTGTCACTGTCACTGGTCGGAATGTGAAGGCAGAGTTCACGCGAGAGAAGAAGCCAGTGAAGCGTTCGATGCGCTGGCGTTTAGCCTCTTCTGCCTTCTGATCTTCGGTGAGTTCTTTGAGTGCATCGAAGATCTCTCCGAGATCAGTTACATTGATCTTGTCCATGTAGTGCTCCTTAGACTGATTCGTGCTGAGTTGTTACTGCATCGTTATCGATGCCGAGTTCATCTTTGATATTGAACGACGCGCCTTCAAGAAGCATCTTGACTGCTGGGCGTTCTTCATCAGTGAAGTTATTGGTGAAGATCTCACAGGCGAGATCGAAACTCAATTCCTTCGCTACGAGTTCGAAGGTCTTGAGAATGCGTGGAGTGATCGGTGTCTCGAACACTGTCGACTTGCTCGCATGACCGAGATCAACACCACGAGACTGAGATCGCATACCGAACGCGAGATCAAGAAGCGATTCTGACTTGATGATCTTGCTCTCGATGTCGCGGTCGTACTCGTAACGCAGTTTGAGTTGGAAGCGATCAGCCCACGACTCAGAGAGAGGTTGTCGACCGCGATAAAGAGGATTCCAGTCAGCGATCACGATGAGATCTGGGTGAGCAGTCACCACTTCGTAATCTTTGGCAGTGAGCGTGAGAGTACGACGATGATCCATGGCTGGGTGGAAGAAGAATTGAGCATTCTTTGCGAGTTGATCGATCTCACCGAGATTGAGCACGCCACCATTGCGCCAGACTTCGACATAGATCGAGTCGACCCAGTCGAGTTTGCCGTCACCAGAGACCCAGTTGCCTTGCAACTCATTCGCACTGAGTGCCGAGTTAGAAGGGAGATCTACATACGGCAGACCACGCTGGCTCGCGTAGTACTGAGCGAATGAAGTCTTACCAGTACCAGCATGACCAGCGTTGAGCATATTGATCTTATGCTTGCGAGCGAAGTCTGCGATCTGCAGACCAGAGACACCGCACCAGTTGCGGTCGATGTAGTGCTCTTGAGATTCAAGAGTTGGCACGAGTTGATTGAGTGGATTCATTGATTGCTCCTTAGTTGTAATCTGGTGTGGATACTTCTGGGTCTTTAACGATTGCACGCGATACATCGAAGAGATCATCGAGTGACTCGGTGATATCCACGAAGGCGTTATGTTCTTCGCATCGTGCATCGATAATCACTTGCAATTTATCGAGTGCAGATTCGAGAGTGGCGATGATGACTGTTGGTGCATCTTGATCATTGGCGAAGTCGAGAGACTTAGCGAGCATTGCGCCCATGATGCCGAGTTCATCGAGTTCGAATTGGTACATCAGATTTTCTTTCATTGCTCCCCTTAGTGATACTTTGAGGCGCATACGCGCCCCATGCCAGCAACGACTGACTTCTGGACAGTGAGAGTGCGACCGCAGTGAACGCAGAACCCAGTGCTCGCACCGAATTGCATTGCCTGCGCGAGTGTGAGTCGCTCTTCTGGCTTGATCTCATAGACCAGACCACGAGCAAACTCCCACTGCTTTGTCACGAGATTAAAGACATACGCGTGCAAGCGACCAGATTCACGAGACTTGCGTACCGAGCAGATCTGGTCATTATGGCGATATGCACCGACTTCAAGATCGGGCTCTGCGACTTGTGTCTTTGGCAGAGTGACGAGTGAGTCGATCATCTTCTTCGCATGATCACGATCGAGTTCGTAGATCGTGTTCACTTTCGATAAGTGCAGGCACGCCTTGAGAATTGCATCTGCACCGATGCGAGTCTTGAGCAGAAGATCAGCGTATGAGAGTTGCTTCTCAGTGATTGGCTCGATGTACTTCTTCGGGCAATTCAAGAGTTGATCGATGATGCGAGTCGCGTGCTTCTTATTGACACGAGTTGCATCGGTGATCTTGAAGTCATGCACGCGCTCTTCAAGCAAGCGAGCGATGAAGCGTGCCTGCGCTGGTGAGCAGTAATGTACTTTGAAAGTGCCGTACTGATTGCCTGCCTTTGAGCCAGCAGGCTTGCCTGTCGTTGTGGTCATCGCATCTCCTTCTGCGCTAGTACTTCATGAATGCGTTCATGATCGGTATCGATTGCGACATCGATGATTCGAACGCCGTTGACATTGACCTCTTTGAGATGATCATCAAGGACATGGGTGAGCGAGAGTTCGTAATCCCACTCTTCTGAGCCGTCATTATCATCAAGCAAGAGTCGTTGATCTTTGACCTCTGGCTCGTAATAAATCGTTACGAGAATTGATTTTGAGTGCATTAGTAAGCCCCTTCATCTATCCATGCATCGAGTCGAAGTGCATTGACTGCATCGAGTGCCGAGACTGTCAACGAGTTTCGGAATTGCACGCCGTCTGGCAGAGTGAGTTCACGAGTGTAATCACTTTCATTGACTGCTTGAATTGCTTCAACACCGAGTGCCACCATGAATTGAGGGATTGGTGGATAGCAATTCGATGAGAAGTGAATTGAGATCTGTTGTTCGAGTGACTGAACGAGATCTCCTGATGCAAGGTCGTGCGCGAAATTAGAGCCCATTGGATTATTCCTTTTCTTCTAGATATTGACTTTGAGATATATCGGGAGTGAGTACTGAGTCGAGCCATACGGCGAATAGAGCCATAGGAATGCAGATAGCGAAGAGAAGAGCGATCATTACCAGACCGCCCTTCTGACGATGCCCTGATGCTTGCTGGTGGTCACTGAGTAGCGGACTGCAGGTATCTCCCAGCCACCAGCGTGATGCCATGCGATAGGCGTGCCGTAGGAGTAGACGATGAAGTCTGGCTTGTGACCCTTGAGGAGTGCCACGAGATCGCTCTGCAAGCGACCAGTGGGCAGGTAATCGCCCTCCTGAAAGTAAACGCCTGCCATGGAATTAGCCTTGAACGGCTGGCGATTAGCGATGTATTCGATCGCTCCTGCATTGGTAGTGCTCTTGCCTTTGATATCTGCGTATCTGGTGCTCACTTATTGCCCTCCCACTTGATGAGTGTGCAGATTCGCTGATCTGCGACCTGATGACACTTGCCATAGACAGGGTGATGCGTGGCAATGAATGCCACGCCAGCGATGAGTAGTGCTGAGAAGATCGCGCCCAGTGCCTTCATGCGCTCACCTTCTCTGGTGACAGTGATGCCACGAGATAGGCGTAGAGGCTGGGTGCTACCGAATTGCGTAGCACTTCTAGGTCGTTGTCGATGTTATTGAGTTCCATTATTTGACTCCTCCTACTGAGAATGAGACTTGATTATTGGTGATCTTTGCAACTGCACCGCACTTGCATCGGGCAGTCTGACGAGTGTTGAAAGTGAGAGCGCGCTGGCAGACGATGCACTTCACTTGATGCCCTTCAAGATCTCAGAGACGAGATCGAGTTGATCATCGGTGAGATGATCGATCTGAATGGCTGATTCGAATGAGACATGGAGGCAGATTCCCTGCCCCTTGATAACGCAGGTAGAGCATCGAATGTTGCTCATGATTACGCCCCTTTCACGATCTTTGCGATGTTGAGTGACTTGATGAAGTTGATCTCGAAGCCCTCTGATCGGGTCGAGAAGAAGCGAGTGCCGTCTGCGAGAAGCAGGTCGATGAGTTGAGGGGAGATCGTGCCTTTGGCAACGATCTTGCCTTCGGTGTCGATAAATACGCGTTGCTTTGCCATTGAATTAGATCTCCCTCTTCAATTTGCCAGTGAAGCGGATTTCCACGATCTGGTTGCGGTTGTAGGAGATGAAGTCCTCAAGGTCGCTGATCGTGTCGAAGTCAATCTCGAAGTCGTAGATCGTGTTATCGAGATTGAGGCGAGATTCTTGCTTGATCTTGCCCTTTGCAGTTAGTGACATTGGATTTGCCTTTCACTTGATCACTGCACCAGTTTGCGAGTGATTGCTGACATTGGTCTCGTCAGTGCTGGCATGACCAGCAGACAGCCCTAGAGGGCTGTTTCGACCTTGCCGATCACTAGATCTGAGCCAGTGATCTTTCCAGACTTGAGATCGTTGTAGGTCTTACGATCGATCTGCTGGGTCTCAATAACGCCACTCACATATGGCGCAGGCTTGCCGTACTTCACTTTCCGATTGATGTAGGTCTTTAATGCGGACAAGCCACTCTTTGCGGTCTTATGAAAGCCGAGTACGCCCCAGCCCTCATCATCGGTTAGACACGATGCGTGGGTATAAATTGCTGACTCTGATTGACGGAGACTGAAGTTGCCGTCTGGACATACGACTACGAAGTAGTTCATTGGATTTGCCTTTCGTTATTGATAGCACCAGATTGCTACCAGAACCGCCCACGATCGAGTCGTGAGAAGATCTGGTGGCAATTAGTGGGGGCTGGCTTCACTGGTCTGTCGGTCGGAATGAGTACCGCCTGCACCATTGCTGGCAGTCCATGACCAGCCCCTCTAATTAAAGGTTGATTCGCCTATCGTCATTCGTAGATCTCTGGGTCGGTTTACGCTGGCTGATGAAGTACCGCTCACCGCTCGCCCATTGCTGGGGTCATCGCGTTCATCGCGTTCATCAGTTGGTCTCTTCACTGCCGAGTTACTCCGTAGAGATTCGGGAGACGAGCGCACCGACTTGCTGATCGATCAAGAGAGTGAATGATCGAGTAGTCCATGTGTAATTAGGCACTCACGAGAGGTTTTCGTCACCGCGCTGGTTGCCCCTAGGGGATTCTGAACCAGAGACCAGATCGAGATCTGACCGCCTGCGCGTACACCGACTGACTCTCGCGTACCTTGAGCCTGTTTCACTTCTGGCGCGATGCCCCTGAGGGATTCTGATCGCGTACCGCGTGTGCTCATGACCCAGTATTCCGTATACATCGGACAAACACAAACACGCGCACCGATGTGGTGGGTCAATATGTCCGATTTATATGCATAATTCCATGCGTGAAGTAAGTATGACCAGTCATGGAGTGATTGCGATGTCGGGATTGTCCAAATTGTGCAGATCGTTGGCACTCGGAGTGAGTGAGTGCTAATTAGTTGAAGTTTCAAATAGTTAGTTGAATGTTCAATTACATAGTTGAAAGTTCAATTATCACGATGTCACGATGTCAGCCGAAATCGCGCCATGAGTTTTTTCTTCCAGATAATGACAAGAGAGAAGAAGAAGAGAGAGAAGAGATCACTCACTGCATTGATCACATGACATCGATGCATTGAATGAATGATCGAATGCGTGTATCGATGTCATGTAATTAATCCGCATACATCGGACACATTGCAATGAATGAATGAATGCGACAGTGTTGATGTTGCAGTGGTGATCGTGGTTGCATCTGATAAGAAGCAGGTCGGAGACCTGACAGTCTGGTCGTATCCGCACAGTCCTGCATCGAATTGCGACAGTAGCCGAGTCGCATCGATGCATCGTCATCAAGATTGTCACCAGATCATAATGCAGAGTGACATTCATGCGCGTGTTACCGCATCTGCACCTGACTTGTAATGAGGTGCAGAGTGGTAACACCGCCACCCCCTGCCACCCCCCATGGTTAGATGCGATCGCACAGGGAACAGGCCCAGGGCTCAGACTCGACATTTGACTTTTTTCGATTTAGAGTAGCCAAAAACCACTTTTACCACCCCTACCACATAAGAGTTGAGGCTTAAAAAGTCAGACAGTAGCCTTTTCTATGAGTTTCACGCCCTTGTCGATGTTGCATTTGGCATGGGCTAACTTGACGTTATCAAGGATGTCATGACCGCCCTTGGCAAGGGGCACCACATGCTCTACATGAGGGTATAACTCCCACCCAGGCTGGCCTTGGACGTGGTTTGCCTCAAAGTCAAGGGGTAGATGGCAGAGGTAGCAGTCCGTACCATCACGGTCAATGATCTGTTGACGGGTGTAGTACTGGGTAGGCACGCCCCGTTTAATGGCTCTCTCACGGTTACTGTGGGGTCTACGATGTGGGTTGTTCTTTCTCCACTCTTTTTCCCTGTCTTTATATGCAGGTTCCTTGGATTTTTGAGACACATAGGCATTCACGACACCCTTGCAGAGGCCGCAGGCATTGCCATTGTTATTTTTACGGCAACGGTCGTAGTCACCCACAGTAACTCCGTGTTGGTTATTGAGCATCTCCTGCTTTTTAGCCTTCTCTAGGGCTTTAGCCTCTTTTTCAGCGGCAAGGCGAGCCTGGCGTTCTAGCGAGCGTTGCTTTCTCTCTTCTCTGGCTATACGCTTATTCTCGGCCTCTAGGAGTTTTTTCTCTAGGAGTTTTTTCTCTCTGAGTAACGCCTTCTCAGCCTTACGCTGCTCTATACCCTCACGCTCTATGCGTTTACGCTCAGCAATAGCCAGTAACTTCTCCTGATGAGCAATACGACGGCGTTCCTTCTCTTGTTTGTACAAGATGCCGCGCTGTCGTCTCTCCTCTTTGCGAGCCAGAGCCTCCGCTTTCTTTTTAGCCCTAGCCTCTTCCTGCGCCTTCTTGCGAGCGATGCGGGCTGGCTTGATGACCTTCTCTTCATACTTCTCTTTGTGAGCCCTCTGCTTATCAGGGGTGTATGTCTTGCGGCGGTGCTCGTTATGAGCAACGGTGCACTCCTCACAGCGCTTCTCATCTTCTCTTCTATGTTTTCTGTAGCCTGATTCAGTTCCACAGATCTCACGAATGACGGATGGGTTCATAGATAGTAGCCTAACACATAGAGTGTGTAACAAACCTCTCTCTGACATAATCACCATATGACAGCCTGTGAGTGGTGCAGAGGCAGCGGTTTACTGCCATCTGACGAGGATTGCCCATGTGTCAACCTACAATGTGGCTGCAAGGCCTGTAAGGACGTGAAATGAGCGCTGAAGAGAACCTAGGCAAGCAATTTACCAAGTCAGGCAAGCGCCGCCACAAGATGGTGAAGTTTATAACCAATGGTGGAGTAAATCTTGGCTGTGAACACTGCGATACCTATAGCATTAAGCACCCAACAGATGTAAATCCAGGTCTAGGCAATAAGCCAGTAGATCAATGGCATTACGCAGACAAAAAAGGAATTAGCGAAGCCTGGGAAGCGCATAAGAAGCAGAATCCATGAGCGCCCTCAACCCTAATCAATTTGGTGTTCCTGTTCCTGAAGGCACCAACATCATTCGATCTGGTGGTTTGGGTCATATGGAGGGCGATACATCACGTTCTATTACCAAAATGATCCCTGTATCTGTCATGAAGAGATACACAGAGTTTAATCGTCAGGGGGCTGAGTCACAGCCTGATAGTGCAGAACGCATCAACAACATCGCCGATGAATTACGCAAGGGTGGCGTTATTAGAGAGCCATTGGTTCTTGAACATAATACTGAACATCAGTGGGGGTATTTGGGAGAAGGCCATCATCGCCTTCTTGCGGCTGAACAAGCAGGACATACCCATGTCCCTGTAACTGTATGGTCTACAGGCTACGGTGGCGGTATTGCAACACGAAAGAAAAAGGGAATTGGATCTCCATTAACTTTGACAAGAAGTTGGGCAAACTTTCCAGGAGATACCTACCAACCCAAGGAATTACATCCTGGTCACTTTAGGGAGTTACAAGGATGAGCGCCGAAGATAACTTGTCGGGTAACCAGTTTAAACTCTACCATGGAAGCAATACTCACATCAAGGTACCAGGCATGGTAGAGGCTAGGCTTCAAGGCTTTGACAATAATAAAGATATAGTAGGAAAACACGTGGCTTTTGCGACAACGGATTTATCGGAAGCACAACTCTACGGTAAGAACGTGTACGAGGTTGAGCCAGACGAGCACACTGAGAAGTTTTCAATGCCTAACGTCTATATCAGTAAAAAAGGTTTTAAGATTAAAAGCAAACTTCCAGTGTCGCGTCCACGTACCTTTGCAGAACCCAAGGACATTGAACCACGTGGAAGAGTCAAAAAATCCGTAGTAAAACGCACTCCACCTAAAGAGACTAAAGCATGAGCGCCCTAAGCAATCTTCAGTTCAACTATGAGGAAACACCTTCAAAGCACCGTATTTACGCTACATCAGGTGACACAAAGGTCGGCGGTATAGAGTGGACGAAAGAAGAGGGTGATGTACGGGGTCTTATGGTCAACCCTGAACATCGTCGTAAGGGTGTAGCGACCGCTCTATGGGACAAGGCTCACGAAATTGCGGAAGATAAAGGAATTACAAAACCCGTTCATTCGGATGTAAGGACAGAAGAGGGCGACGCTTGGATCAACGGGTATAAAGGAGAGAACAAATGAGTCCACGTAACCTCAACCCTGAGCAATTTGATATTGACCATACAACCAGTCCTCTCACCTACCCAGCATCATCAGGGCCTGTGCAGAGACTGGTGGTGCGCCACCCTGAGGCCACTGCTGGCGTAGAGAAGCCAGAGAGTTACCTCGATGAGACGCAGCGAGTAGTGAGTCGCGGCAAAACTGGTAAGCCATTGAAGAAGCCAAAGGTAGAAGTCAAACCAGGCGCAGGAGAGAATGCCGCTGGATTCGTTGACTACGAGAAGCACGGCGATGCCATACACATCCACTACATGAAGACAAGAAACCATCTGCAAGGCAGTGGCGTGGCTCAAACCGCCCTTGAGACCTTGATCAATACCCATAATCCTTCTGCTGTAAATTTTGGCAAGATGATGGATCCAGCAGTAGGCCACATCATGGGCAAGGTAGGCCAGAAGCATCCTAATATCCGCGTCTCTGGCAAGGTCGAGTACTGATGAGCAACCTCAACCATAAGCAATTTAATATCCCTGCCAAGGAGATACAGCCAGGAGATCGTTTAGATGCTGCGGGTAAACTTCGTGTCCATGCGGCAAAGATGATCGGTGACAAGATGGTAGCCGCCCATAAGTTACGGGGATCAAAAGCCCCAGGTATTACTGAGTATGATCCAGAGCAGGTCATCAGAGTTTGGCGCAAAGAGTAATGCTCTCTAGAGAAGAGTTTCAAAACCATCTGCAACAGATGCGGACTGAGTCAGATGACATCGGAACTGCCCCAACAGATACACCTGTAGCCGCCAACAGTTTGGGCTAGGATCACTCTCCTATCCCAGGTCGTCTAACGGTAGGACATCGCCCTTTGGAGGCGAGTATCTTGGTTCGAATCCAGGCCAGGGAGCAATTGACAGGTTCAATACATCGTACTACGTTGAACCCATGGGATATAAGACTACTGATGAACAGAAAGAACTCATGTTCGCATTACGGGCTGAGGGCAAATCATTTCGCACCATTCAACAGATAACTGGGCTATCTAAAGGCACATTATCATACTGGTTCGGTAAGGGCCAGAAAGAGAAGACCATCAAGCGCGGTCGCACCTACCGCCTCAACCTCAAGAACTTCATCAATACATATAAAGAAGAGCGAGGCTGTCAAGACTGCCGCGACGAGGGCTATCCTGGCATGCATCCGTACTACGTACTGGATGCCGACCACGTGAAGGGCGCCAAATCCAATGAGATCTCCAAGATGTATCGCACCAACACGCTCCAAGAGGTGATGGTTGAATTAGAGAAATGCGATATAGTCTGCGCTAACCATCATAGAACCAGGACGCACAAGCGGCGCATCCTGCGCAAGGAAGTAGAGGCGGGAAGAGAATGAGGATCTTCGGATATACATTGAGAAAGCCATGGGTCAAGTACGTAGATCTAGACCTTGGCGAAGAATTAGTAGGAAATATCAGGAAGTCAATCGCCTCCGAGTATCTGGCAGAGATTATCTCTCTCGATTTGTGTGATGTGGATTGTGACGTCGTCGAGTATCTAGAGAAGACGGTGAAGCCATAATGGAACTTATTGATATCGGCCTAGCACTTCCTGTCATGGTGGCTGATGAGGACTTCATCGAGTACCTGGCAGAAGAGGGTCATGACGAATCGATCGATGAGGTGGAGGCCGCTGAGTACTTCGCCCAATGGATGAAGGAGAACTGTGAACATTGAGAAGTATCTACCCTACTTGCTAGTAGCAGTAATCGCCGTGAGCATCCTGGCCGTCTATATGGTGAACCGATAATGGACTACAAGAAGTTAGTACTAGAGAAGTTACTCGACCTGAAAAGCGACGCCTCTCATGATGGCAATCTCGTCCAACAGATTGAGACAATCACTGACTATATGTTCTACCTAGAAGATCGCTATATTCCAGAAGAAGCGCCCGAAAATCAAGAGGAGAAGAAATGACTGAAATCCGCCCATGGGGAACCTACGACGTACTTCATACAAAACTTAACCACCAGATAAAGACCATCACGGTAGAACCTGGCCAGAGACTCTCCTACCAGACGCATGAGCATAGAGCCGAGTACTGGGTGATTGTGGAAGGTCATGGGACGGTGACATTTAATGGGGAGCAAGCCGACTGCCGTGTGGGTGATGCCTTCGTGATTGAAATTGGCGACGCTCACCGTATTGCCAATACAGGTACTAACCCTCTCACCTTTATTGAGGTGCAGTTAGGTAATGTCTTGGTTGAGAGCGATATCGTCAGGTTGGATGATGATTATGGTCGTACTGATATCTGAGAAGAAATAACCCAGGGGGCGCGAGACTTTGACAAATAAAATTGCGCCCCGTGTTTCATACTTCTGCTATGACCATCACCTTCAAGTGCAGCAAGTGCTTCCATGACATGGAGAGCGGCGTCTGTGTGGTTGATTCCTGCAAGTGCATCTGTGAGATTGCCAAATGATCGAAGAGCCAAAGAAGACTAAGTGGGTTCCAAAGCCTAATAGCCGTCATCTAACGAAGTGGCACATCCACAGTTATCACAAGGGTGCTCCAGCCCAAGGTTGGGGTGGCGTTGGTCCTTCTGAGATTGAAGAGATGCATAACCAGATGCATGCTGATGGCGCATTCCAAGAAGGCCAGGAGCATAAGCACTGGGAGCCTAAGCGATAGGCTCGTCGCTAAACTGATCTAGTGGGATTCTCCACGAACCTTCTGGCGCATAGAGCCACTCATCACGTTGCACATCCTCCATCTTAATCCAACCAAATACCTCTACCTCTGAGTAGTAGTCGCGGTCTAGCACGCGAGCGCCCACGAGCAGCCATCCAGGTCGTATATCTTTAGGAAAGACTGGAATCTCATCACGAGTGCGGATGGATTTGACTTCAATGTTTGTGCCCACATCAGCAATGTCTTTTCTAAATGGGTGCTCTTCATTGGTGTAAAAGGGAAATGTAAATGACTGCTTGTAGAGTTTGGCTACGGCATACTCAGCAACGATCGTTCTGACGTTGGCGGCAATCTCTGGCTCTAACTTAGCCTTATTGTCTCCTGCATAATTAGGGCGGTCTACAGATCCCCACTTCATCATCCAGCGATTAAGGGCAATATCTGCGCAGGCTCTTACTTCTTCTTTGCTTAATTTTACTACTTTTGACATGTGGCAAACCTATCACACTGTCACAATGTGGGCATGAGCGAAGATTTTGAGATCCATCTAGACCCAGAAGACATTGCTGCTTATCAGCGTATGCACGAAGCAGGCAGAATGGCTGCTGCAGGTGCTGAGATTGAGCGCACTCGTTCCGTACACACTCATGACCACCAAGATCTTCTTGACCATCTTCAGTCTAATAATGGCCATATGATGGGTCGGCATGCTCAGTACCGCAATACCCATGAAGACTCTCACATTCCAGGTGTTCGTCCAATTGACCCTAACTATGATCATGAGTTGTCGCATCGTGAACTAATTGCATTACATCATCATGATCATAACCAATATCCAGATATGGAACATACGACTATTGACGGAGAACATTTCCACCATTAATAAAGAAAAGGAATAAGAATGGCACTAGGTAATGTAGGAAATCCAGTACCACCAGTAACAACCGCACAACCAGGAACAGCGGCTCGTATGCTCGAAGTTGCTAAGTCACAGGTTGGCGTTATTGAGGGTCCAAAGGATAACGAGACACTCTACGGCGCATTTACTGGCGCTAACTTCCAGGCATGGTGCGGCTCACTCATGATGTGGTGCGCTAAGCAGGCTGGTGTAACTATTCCTAACACTGTCTACACTCCAAACGGAGTCGCGGCTTTCAAGAAGGCTGGTAAGTGGGCAGATGCAGCAAATGCTCACCCACAGCCAGGAGACCTCGTCTATTTCTCCTTCGTTCCTCACGCCCTTCCTAATAGCCCAATCCAGCACGTAGGTATCGTGGTCAAGGACAACGGCGATGGCACCATCACCACCGTAGAAGGCAACACGACCCCAGACTCAAAGCCTAAGGGATCTCCTAACAACGGCGGCGAGTGCGCCATGAACGTCCGTGGCTACAAGGTCGATAACAAGCGCCATCTATGGTGCTCTGTGGTCGGTTTCGGGCGCCCAGACTACGTTGGAGCAACATCAGACCACCCAGCCACCCCAGCGGCTCCTAAGGCCCTTCCAGCCTTCCCAGGGACCATCAAGCCAGGGGACACGGGTGATGGGGTCAAGTTGATCCAGCAAGCCCTTGATTTGGACGCTGATGGCGATTACGGTCCTGCTACCAAGAAGGCTGTCATCGCTATCCAGGATAGCCACGATCACCTAGACTCTAACGGAATCGTAGGACCTGCTACTTGGGCTGAAATCATGAAACACCTTGATTAAGGTGTTATGCTCATAAGATGACGAACGAGTATTGTGGGACCCGTACAGGGTATAACAAACACTACGATGCAAAAGAAGTACCATTTCTACTCAGATTTGGACTAATCGGACATTTCCGACACCCTTTCGGAGCCCCTCCAGAACTGGTATTCTGGGGTGGTTCCTTATTAGGGGGTAGAGATGACAACCATCGTGGGAGTCCAGTACGAAGACAGATGCGTCATTGTTGCTGACAATCAAGTGACTGACGATCAAGGTCGCCGCTTTAATCATCCTGATATGAAGAAGATCGCCCAAAGAGGCGCATTCTTAGTTGCAGGCAGTGGTGAAGTCAGTCCATGCGACATCGTGCAGCACTTCTGGGTACCACCTAAGGTTACTGCCACCGATAGAAAAGACGTTTATCATTTTGTTATAACCAAGGCGATGCCATCCATGCGCAAGTGTTTGACAGAGAATGGCTACGACTTCAATGAGGGCAAGGGCGATGGCAAGGCTAACGAGCAGCGCTTTCACTTCTTGATCGCAGTCTGCGGAGAGTTATTCGACGTTGCTGATGATCTCTCAGTTTGTAGAACGGGCGATGGCCTGTATGCTGTGGGTTCTGGAGAGAACTACGCATTGGGCGCTTTGGCGGCTGGAGCCAATCCAGAAGAAGCAGTTGAGATCGCTTGCAGGTTTAGCGTCTACTCATCAGGACCACTAACGACTATGGAGCAATATAAGTGAGCGAAGAGACTCTTTATAAGTCAAACCGACAGAAGAAGATTGAAGAGCGTCAGGCTCTTCAACTAGATGCACTTATTGCAAAGCGCAATAAGGAAGCAGAGGACCGCTGGACTGCGGCCCAGATTCAAGCAGCAGGATTTCAATCAGTACTGGACTACGCAGTAGAGCAGTTTAACGAGCACAAGGAAGAATTAGACGAAGAGATGATTACCAAGACAGAAGAACAGATTGCAGAACGACAAGAACAGATCAAGACCTATCTCCTAACAGAGAAAGATAAGTATTTAGAGAGTATCGGCATTCAGGCTGACTGATAATAGCCTTATGAATAAAAACGACTCCTTTGAGACTGGCAAGAATAAGCGCGGTAAAAAGGCTGTCATCTTTGACCTAGATGGAACTCTGGCGGATATCAAGGACTACGAAGCCCTCCACAAGATCGATAGTGATGAGTTCCGTCAGGCTGCTGATCATGCCGATGCATTTCCTCACATGGTCGCCCTCGCTAAAGAGGCAAAGCAGAAGGGTAGAGATGTCATTATCTTGACCGCTAGGTCTGCCCACTACCGTTCTGATACCAAGAACTGGCTCCATAAGCATGGCGTGCCGTATGACCAGTTGTATATGCGCCCCATCGATAATGACGAGAAGGACAAGAAGATCAAGAAGCAGATTCTTGAGGAGCAGGTCCTACCCCATTTTGAGGTTAAGAAAGCCTACGATGACAAGAAGAAGAATGTTAAAATGTATCGTAAGGAAGGCATTGACGCCGAGAAAGTAAACTAGGGGAGGCTTTACCGTGGGGATACTCATGAAAAAGATTTTTGATACATACAAGTTATTCTGGAACGTCCTCATGCGTATCGTCGCAGCGTTTACAGCAAGTGCACTCGGAGTTATCGGTGCTGGTGCTATCGCCCACATCTCAACTCTTAAGGCTATGACAGTTGCAGGTCTAACAGCCACCGCAACAATCGTTGAAAAACTTGCTCGTGGATTTATGGATGATGGCAAGTTGACTCTCGATGAGATCAACGCCGCATTTGCTGCTGTTGACACCCAGGCCACAACTGCAGCAGACCTACAGGTTCAGGCTCGTCAGCAAGGTGCAGACATCACAGTCTCTGCTGCTACTGGGTCTATCGCTGTTGCGCCAACTCCTGCAGCACCAGTTGCAGATGCCGCTGCTCCAGTGTCAACTGAGGCACCAACTCCAGCAGTAATTGATCCTAACTACAACTAAACGTTACGTCCATCTGTGGAGTAAAAACCTCCACCTTTAAAAGATAGACCAAACGGAGAGAAGACTCTCGTAAGAGCGTAGCCGCATGATTCACAGAAGTATTCTGGTTCTGGGTCGTGAACGCTACGCTCTTTCTCTTGCGTAACATCGCATTCAATGCATGAGTATTCGTAAACCGCCATTATTCATCCTCCATATGTTTCTTTTCGCAATGCCGAGCCATCGATGGTACTACATAACGAGTACCACATAGTTCGCAGGTATACCTAGTTGTGTAAGCGTCTATGGTCCTATTATGCCCATACACGGGAAGAAAAAGAGGGCAAACTAAAGCCATGACAACTACCCTTGAAGCGCAGGTTGAGTTTACCGCGCTTGATCGGTGTGATAAGTGCGGCGCCCAAGCAAAGGTTAGAGCGATCCTTACTTCAGGAGAACTTCTCTTCTGTGGTCACCACGCTCGTGAGATTGGCACACCGCTAGTTTTACAGTCTCGCACAGTCTTTGATCCAGAAGGGGTTTTCAACTATGGGAAACAATAATCTTTCTGTGATGCAGTTCCAGCATGCTAGTAACGGCATGTACGGAAGTCCCGCTGGTCAATACGGTAACTACAACCAAGGAAACTTAAATGAGCAATCTTAGTCGCAAGCAGTTTGAAAAGGCTCACGATATTGAGGCAATGAAGCGCCATCGCGCTATGCGTCAAGGTCTTCTCGGAGCATATGCAGGAATCGGTAATGCATGGACTATGTATCCTGCCTATACAAGTGCTATGTCTGCTGGCAATCTTGTAACCTCTACCTCAGATGAAGCAAGTGAAACACCAGCACAAGAAGCGCACGAAGACTCTATGGGTCTTGGTACCGCTAACGGCATGGGTGAAGGTGGCACAGCAGCAAGTGCAGCAGGTGCTGCAGGCGGGTCTCCTGCGTAATGTCAAAGTACAAACCACGCAAACAACCAAACATTCAAATTAGGACTGATCAAGAACAGGCTGCTCATAAGATTGCTACACATCAATACTCCGCTGAAGGTATTGGGGCTTTGATGCAACTTCCCCCAAGTGGTGGTCCACGTCCATTATCAAAGAAGCAGTTTAAAGGACACGATCCCATTAAGTATTTAAAGGAAGAAAATGAGTAAACAACTTAATCGTAAAACTCTAATGGTGAATCAACGTCGTGGAATTAAACAAGAATTTCAGTATGTTCAACCAATGATTAAATCTGTAGCAAATCCATCAGTTGTTACTTGGTCTTCTCCAGGGCGTGGAGTTGAAGGCGAATCTGTTAACTCTGGAGGGGAAAACTTTATAGTGAATAAGAATTGGAAACCGCTATAATTTAGCGAGGCCATTAACGTTCCGAGGGGAATAGTTGAAACCACTGCGTACATTCGCAGCACAATCTGACTCACGCAAACGTATCATCACAGCAAGTTTAGGTGGAGGAGCAGCGCTCTTCTGCTTATCTTTTGCTACCTCCGCACATGCAGATACTACTCAGACTTCTTCAACCGATTCAACGAGCGTTGTTGCGCCTCTGCCGATTGTTGTTGCCACGGTTGTTGATACTTCCACAGTTGTAGCGGCTTCCACGACAACAAATAGCGCACCAGTAGCGCAGTCACAAGCGCCACAGGTAACGCCAACACCAGAACAAACGCCAGCACCAGCACCAACCACATCCACGACTCCATCTACTTCCACAGACTTCGCAGCAAACCAAACGACGCAATCACAGCCAACACCAACACCAACATCAGACTCATTATCTTCTTCATCTACTTCTTCCTCTTCAACAAACTCTTCGTCAACCGTTTCGTCAACTCCTGCTCCCGCTCCAACGCCTGATCCATCGTCTTCAACACCTTCAACAGTTGTATCCGATCACGTTGATAATTTGCAATCTCCTGCTCCAACGCCCTCATCTTCTTTGACTTCCATATCATTGGACTCTGTCTCCTCTAAGATCGATACAGCAACGGCTACAGTGCAGACTGCGGTAACTAACTCTACTACCACTCTCCAGGCAATCCCTGATGTACAGAACAAAGTGACAGAACTTCCTGTGGCTCAACAGGCTGTTGCAGATGCTACAACCGCAATTAATACAGCAACTACAGCGATTGCTGCGGCAACAACCGCTCTTACAACTGCCCAAGCATCAGCAGCGGTGGTCCCTGTTGCTCAGGCTGGTGTAGACGCAGCATCCGCTACAGTGGCTAACGCCATTAAAGATACAACGATTGCTCAATCTACGGTAGATAGCGCAACAGCAACGGTTGCATCTACTAACACAATTTTGATTACAACGCAGGATGCACAACCAGCCCTTGATGCTGCTGCCGCATGTACAGAAGGTTCCGCATGCGTTCACTTTTACAATACCAATGCTGAATTAGGCCCTCTTCATGACCAAATTGCTCCAGCCCAAGCAGCAGCAGACGCAGCAGTTTCCGCAGTACCCGTTGCTCAAGCAGCCGTAGATTCAGCAACAACTCAAGTTGCTACACAAGAACAGGCGCTTACTGATGCTGCAAATGCCGCTGCACAAGCACAGGCGGCTGCTGATGCTTCTGCTGTTACAACAACGACCAATGGAGTAACCGCAACTGTTTATCGTGCTACAAATGGTGCTGCTCCTTCTATTGCTAATCCCACACCAATTCTTACTACTACAGTCCCTAACATTGCTTTTAACTGGGGCAGTGGTATTGTTCTAAACTCTGGTTTAGCAGACCATGTCATCATTCGTTTTGATGGAACAATTACCGTTCCATCAGACGCCACTGCTGTCAAGTACGCTGTGTACTCAGACGACGGCTCAAAACTTTACGTTGATGGAACTCTTGCAATAAGCAACTGGAGAGATCAAGGACCAACGTGGAGTCCATATAGTCCAACCTATTCAGTAACTGGTGGGCAAACGCAACAACTTACTATTTGGTATTACGAAAACGGTGGCGGTGCTGGAGTAACTCTTGGTTGGGGTATTACTAAAGCAGATGGCACTGGGTACTTCACAACTCCTGGAGCCAGCGCATTTGCTGCGACTACAACTACCAAAGACCCAGTATTAGTACAGGCTGCCAATACAGCAGTTGCTGCACTTGACCCCATTAAACAATCTGTTTTAGACGCTAAAGCAACTCTTAACACAGCAACTCAGACGTTAACAACAGCACAAGCAGCGGTGCCAACAACTGCTCAAGCAGTAGTAGATGCTCAGGCTGCATACGATGCAAAGTTAGCCGAACGAAATGCTGCATGGGATGCCTACAACAGTGCTGTTCATGCTGCTTCTGATAACGTTGCTGCTACGGCTGCTGCACAGGTCGCTTACGACCAAGCCCAGGCTGATCTAGCAACTGCTAAAGAAAACCTTACAGTTGCACAGCAAAACCTCACACAAGCACAACAAAACCTTACAGTACAACAGACCGTATTAGATTTGGCACAAAACACCGCTACACGAGATGCTAACACTGCTAACGCTGCAGCAGATACAGCAGTACAGGCTGCCAACACAGCAGCAACGACTCTTGCTCAATCAACACAAACAATTCAAGATGAGATTGCAAAGAAAGCAGCAGCAGATGCCGCTGCTGCTAAAGCAGCCGCTGATGCATTAGCCGCACAACAAGCCGCTGACGCTCAAGCCGCAGCAGATGCACTTGCAGCGCAACAGGCTGCAGAGGCCAAAGCAGCAGCAGACAAAGAAGCGGCGGATGCTCTGGCTGCTAAACAACTCGCAGAAGCAAAAGCAGCAGCAGAGGCATTAGCAGCACAACAAGCCGCTGCAGCAGAACAGGCAGCAAAAGATGCGGCTGATGCACAATCCGCCGCTCAAGCAGCAGCGGATGCAAAGGCGGCTCAAGAAGCCGCAGCAGCACAGGCATTGAAAGATGCACAAGCAGCAGCCGACGCTAAAGCCGCTGCAGATGCTAAAGCAGCCGCTGATGCTGCCGCTGCAGCACAGGCTGCCAAAGACGCACAGGCTGCTGCAGAAGCAAAGGCTGCTGATGAGGCTAAAGCGGCTGCAGATGCCGCTGCTGCAAAAGCAGAAGCCGATGCAAAAGCAGCGCAAGAGGCCGCAGCAGCACAAGCAGCAAAAGATGCTCAAGCCGCTGCTGATGCAAAGGCCGCTGCTGATGCTGCGGCTGCTCAAGCCGCTAAAGATGCACAGGCTGCAGCAGATGCTGCTAAGGCTGCGGCCGATGCTAAGGCTGCACAAGATGCTGCTGATAAGGCTGCTGCTGATAAAGCCGCAGCAGATAAGGCTGCAGCAGACAAAGCCGCTGCTGATAAAGCAGCGTCAGATGCTAAAGCCGCCGCAGATAAAGCGGCTGCTGATAAAGCCGCAGCAGACGCTAAGGCTGCTCAGGATGCAGCCGCTGCCAAGGCTGCTGCTGATGCGGCCAAGCAAACTCAAACTCCAACTCCTGCCCCGACTCCTCCACCAGCACCTCCTGTTGTTGTAGTGACTACAAATACTACAGCAGAAACATATGTTCCTGCAGTTGCTCCAGAGAAGTACTTGGCTCCTACTGCAATTCAAGCATTTAAGGAAATCGGCATTGTTCCAAATAACGCCGCTCAACTTCCTACAGACATACCAAAGCCTGCTCCTGCAGAGGTGCTTGTTCCTCACGTACAGGTAGACGTGAAGGGCGTTGAAAACGGCGGTATCCAATTCTTCGGCACACAATCAGCACCACAGGTTGTTCAAGAAGATGGAAAATTAACTCCTCCTGCACCACCTCCAGGATCTGGTCTTCCAATTCCTCCAGAGGCGATTACTACTGCGGACACATTTATCGGACAACCAGGCGGCACTTCATTCAATGCACCAGACGTTGCTGTTCCAGTTATTGAGACACCAGTAACAGGAGCAATCGCAGCAGTACCTGGCGCACAAGCACTTAACCATGCATTTGTCGCAATGGCAAATATCGGTAACGACATGTCTCCTGTTACAAGAAAGAAAGCCAAAAAGATATTAGTAATAACTGTTGCCGTTGGTGCAGTTGCTCGCTTTAGAAAGAGGTAATAATGAAGTTTCTTAAATCCCTATTTGCAGACCTTGCTAACCAGATTTGGACTTTTGTAGGTCTTTTCTCAGCATGGTTAGTCCTTACAGGTAGCGCCAAAACAGTTGTTGGCGATGCTACTCTTATATCCTTATTCTTGTGGATTGCGACGTTTCGACTTCGTAACCCCAAGGATAAGAACTAACCCCACACATTAGGAGATCCATGGATAAGAAGATCCTTGTGCTTGTTGAGCACTACGTATATGCAACCGCAGGTACTGCAATTGGTATCGTCGGTATCACTCTGAAGACACCAGGCCATCACGATTACAAGTCAGTCCTTTGGGCACTTGCAGCAGGTCTAGTTGCTCCAGCACTTGCAAAGTTGAATCCAGCATCAGTTGCTAACATTATCTCTAAGAAGACAGGTCTCCCAGAGGCTGTTGTCGCTCAAGGTGTAGCAACTGCAGTAACAGACGCTGAAAAAACTATTGCATCTAACAACAAGTAATTTAGTTTAGGAGAGACCCAGTGACAACGTTCTTTACCTCTTTGGGCATTGTCACTGGTGCTCTTATCAGTTTGGGGGTTATCTTGCGTCCTGCATATAAGAAGTTTAAAGAGTTTGCAGAGTGGATGGATCGCTTTAAGCGTGACTGGGAAGGTACCCCAGAAGAACCAGGCCGTGACGCTATCCCAGGAATTATGGAGCGCATGAACCGCATGGATGGCGAGTTAAGCCGCAACGGTGGCTTCACCACAGTCAAGGATCGCGTAGATCGACTCTACGAGAACCAGCAAAAGATCATCGAGACTCAAGACAAGATGCTTGAAGCCTTTGTTGAGATGGGCGAAAGACTCATCACTATTGAAACTCATTTAACAAATAAAGAGACTCCAGCCACAAACTAGGGGAAGATAGCCCTATGAGCGTCGCATCAATCAACCCAGGAGACTGGGCAGTCAATAAGATCGAGGACGTCCTTACAGGAGCCAAAAGAGCAAGTTATCGAAACATGCGTGCACAGCACGATAAGTATGCGCAGAATAAACTAAACGAAGCCTCTACGATGCAGGTTGTACACAGAGCAACGCCTACTCCAGAAAACACTGGGGCACCAATGCCTGGGTATCGTAAGCGCGGACCAATAAACCCATCAACTACAGGAGCACCAATGCCAGGAACACTTAAGAACAAAACAGCAATTCACCCAATTACTGGAGCAAAAGTTAACCCTGTCCCTGTGAAGCCACGCGGCGCTAAGCCAACTGCTCCAGGAACTATGCCTAAAAAGAAGTAACGATGGCTGGCCAAGTAAGTAAAGACGATAATTCTTACGAGCATTTTAATGCTGGAGTAAATGCGAAGACTCCACCGCTTACTACTATCGATCGTAAAATCTTGGAGTTTGCAGTTCGTTCAAATGCTCATCCTAATTTAAAGACTCAAGGACAGATCCTTCGTAATTTTGGGATGTATCCTCCAGAGTTCTGGAATAGGGCTCAAGCAGTAGCAAATCATCCAGATCTTCCTGCTGAACAACGAGCAAAACTTGACGGGATGTTTCCCGACCCATCACGCCCAGGACCAATGACTGGTGGGTATGATGTACGCCTAGGATTGGAGCAATACCCATGAAGTGTGCAAACTGCGATTCAAATGCGATGTATGTCTATGACATCAGCAAAAAGAAGTCAATTCCATACTGTGAGCCACATCTTCCTCGCTTTTTAGAGCCTCGTAAGATTGCAGGTCTTCTTCGTACAACAGACCAGTATGCTACAGAAGCAGCATCTGCTACAGAAGCACTCGCTCCTAAGGCGAAAACAAAGAAGGCAACGCCAGCAACACCTTCAGAATAATGAAGGTCATTCGCAAGTTCGCGGTACAGGGACATGCTGTACCATCAGGAGCGCACAGCCCTCAAGGACCGTTTCCGTCTGAAGTTCTAGCCCAACCTCGGATGGCATACGAGGACTCACACGCGGACTCTCTACACGTTGCACTAGACGAGACACGCTTCTTCAGATGTCGCGACTGCGGAGAAGTACTTCTAGAGGCTGAACTAACCAATCATGATTGTGAGGAAATAAATGGCTACTAATAACGACGGTCACCTTCTCGATTCAGCGGGAAACGTGGCAGTAGATTTTGTGTGGGGTAACTTCCCACTACAACCAAACGATGTTCGTGCAACAGGTGCTAAGTTAAATTACGCCTTGGATTCACATAACATCGCAGAAGATGGCTGGAATGGCTATCCTGGATACACACCAAACACCACAGGTTCTCAATCTGGCGGAGTTGACTATGTTGTAGTTCCAAACGTTCTTGGTCTTACAACCGCAAATGCAACAGATGCTCTTCTAGACGCTGAACTTGTTGCATCTCCACAGGCTGCATTCACACCAGCGCTTACAGCAATTACACTTACATCTAACGTTGCATCTGTAACTGTAACTGCTCACGGATACAAGGTTGGCGATGTTGTAACAATCGCTGGTCTTACAAACGGTTCAGGTTCAGCATCAAATGACTCTGACCTTAATGGTACACACACCATCACCGTTGTTCCAGATGCTAATAACATCCGTTGGGCACAAACACACGCAGATATCACAACCCACTCTGGTATCACAGGCGTTACTGCTAAGGTCGTTGCTCGTGCGGGCACAATCTACGCACAAGGTACTGCAGCAGGTACATCTGCAGCAGTCGGTGACACCGTAACAATCACACCATACTTCGCATCCTAATCTAATGCCTAGTCGTCGTCCCTCAGGTGGTGGTAGTTCCTCACGCAAAACGCGTGTGGCTACGCCATCATCTGGGGAACTACGCAGCCCCTTAGAGCAGTTAGGCTCTATGTACGGTTTTGGTTCTCGACAAACCGCTGGCATTGCAAAAATGACTGGTGTAGAGAATCCGTTCCAAAGCGCCCCAACAGCCTCTTCTCTTGGCGAGTTTGGTGAGTTTAAAGAAATTATTGGAATGAAAGACATCGTTAAGTACTACGATACAAACGGTGCAACCTATAACAACATGGCAGGACTTCCTGCAGAACTTTCCTACAAGAGACAATGGGAAGATGTTACAGAGGGTGAAGACAACCCCACTATTCCTGGCTCATATGGAGCCCAACTTGATGAGGATGAATCCCCTGCTCCTCTTACAGTTGTCCCAACATCAACTACAGATATTAACCGTCCTCGTACAGTAGCCGCTGGCTATGATGAAGATGAAGAGAAGATCACAGTGATGTTCCGTGATGGAACCCTGTACAACTACTACGAAGTCACCCCATCAGAGTGGACTGCATTTAAGGCTCGCGTATCTAAAGGCCAATTTATCTACAAGTATTTGGACTTTAAGCCTCGTGGGGTAGCAGACCAGAGTTCTATCTCTGCCACGGCTCGTAAGGCCTTCTACAAGTTTGCCCGTGGATCTCAGTTACACTATGGCAAGAAATACGGTACTACCAAAAAAGGTAAGACCTCGGTTAACCAGAGATACATACGGCCCATTAAATAGGAAGCAGAAATGCCAAAGACGCATAAAATCGGACCACGACACTTTGTACAGGTTACCAAGTTCCCTTATGAGTGGAACAACAAAGTCATTACTCGTGGCTGGACTCAAGAGACAGAAGCCCCATACAGGACGGCTAATCCCCTCATAGTAAGACTTCCTAGATACAGAGCGTTAGTATTAGGAAGATGGACTGGACAAACAGACGTAGGTGAAGTTGACAAACTTATCGGACTAAGGATTGTGACAGAAGATGAATTTACGGAAGAAGCGGGATGGACACCGCCCCCAAAGTCGGATCGAGAAAAGAGTCTCGATGATCTCTACGCCAGACTTAGTAGCATGGATGGAACAGTCGATGTTTACGATTGGCAAACATATTTCCAGTTGGCAAAGGACTCAGAGCAAAGATGATCTTGCTGAGGTAAAACTGGGCGCTGAAGTCTTTCACGCCATCGCGCAAGAACTAGAGAGACGCTCCCTGTGACCACCGAGTCATTTGACGATGAGAAGTTTGAGGAGATTACTCCTGAGTTCTTCTTGCAGGAAGATAAGCCTGCAGAAGAAGAGCCTGACGAACAGTTAGACGAACTATCTCAGCAATTTGTAGACAAACTGATCGACAAGATCATGCTCTTTCTTAAAGAACTTGTAGGACACGATCTTCACCCATATCAGAAGCCATTGGCTAGACGGCTTATTGAGTCTGTCCTCATCAATGACGCAGAAGAGATTACAGCCCTAGCCGCTCGTCAGTCAGGCAAGTCAGAGACAGTGGCTGACACTGTTGTGACGCTAATGATCCTTCTTCCTAGACTTGCTAAGTTGTACCCAGATCTTCTTGGCAAATTTAAAGATGGACTATGGGTTGGGCTATTCGCTCCTACAGAGTCACAGGCTGAAACACTCTTTGGTCGATGCGTTACCCGTTTAACCTCTGAGCGTGCTACAGAGATTCTTAATGACGTTGAGATCGACGATAAGGCTGCCCGTGTAGGTGGAGTAACTCGTCAGATCAAGTTGACCAAATCTGGCTCGACTATGACAATGATGACCGCAAACCCACGAGCAAAGATTGAATCTAAGTCGTTCCATCTTATCGTTATCGATGAGTGTCAAGAGGCTGATGACTTCGTAGTATCCAAGTCAATCGCGCCTATGTTGGCGTACTACGCAGGAACCATGGTCAAGACTGGAACACCTACAACCAGTAAGAACAACTTCTATAAGGCTATTCAGTTAAACAAGCGCCGACAGACTGGGCGTAACTCCAGACAGAATCACTTCCAGTGGGACTGGAAAGAGGTTATTAAGTACAACCCCAACTACGAGCGCTCTATCAAGAAAGAGATGCTGCGTATTGGTGAGGACTCGGATGAGTTCCAGATGTCGTACAACTGTAAGTGGCTCCTTGAGCGCGGTATGTTCGTTACCTCAGCCATCATGGATGAACTAGGCGATACCTCTCAAGAGTTAGTGAAGTCCTGGCATAAGACCCCAGTGGTGGTGGGTATCGACCCAGCCCGTAAGACTGACTCAACAGTTGTGACTGTTGTGTGGGTTGACTGGGATCGCCCCGATGAATTTGGATACTTTGAGCATAAGGTACTTAACTGGCTAGAGATCCAGGGAGCGGACTGGGAAGAGCAGTACTTCCAGATCGTCAACTTCTTATCTAACTACGACGTCCTTGTTGCTGGAGTAGACGGCAATGGTGTGGGTGATGCAGTAGCGCAACGTCTTACTCTATTGCTTCCACGTTCTAGAGTCGTGGCTCTCACATCCAGTCAATCAGAGCAATCAAAGCGATGGAAACATCTGCAGGCTCTTATTCAGCGCAAACTCATTACGTGGCCTGCCCATGCAAAAACTCGCAGATTGCGTACATGGAAGCGTTTTTATCAGCAGATGACCGACCTTGAAGTTCAGTTCAAAGGACCTAACTTCTCTGCTGCCGCACCTGATGAGACCTACGCCCACGATGACTTTGCAGATTCTTTGGCTATCGCATGCAGTCTTACCCAAGACCTTGTGATGCCAGAGGTAGTCATCTCATCTAATCCTTTCTTTAGTTAACAACAAAACCCTGTAAAAAGGGTGGAAACTATGTACTAGGAAAAGGCCTTTCCGTACACATCCTTAAGGAGTCATAATGACAATCTCACCAGCACCACGCTTCCCAGAGCGTGCACCACAGGTTTACGAAATGAAGGGTGCAGGCAACGCAACACGTCGTGGCCCACTCCGCTTCGAAGAGGGTATCGCTACTGATACCGATGTTCCAAACGATTTCCAGAAGGGAATGATGCAGGGCGCTGCTACAGCCCCTGGTCGTCCAAACCGCAATGCTCCAGTTTGGGAGAAGTCTGCTGCCGAGACAATGGCAGAGCGTGCGCACGTTGGTTCAGCCTCATGGGTTGAAGCACCAACATTCCTTGGAGAGTTTGCACACGGCACAATGAACGACTACTCAGCAGCAACAATTGAGACAGTCGCTCGCTCAGGCGGACGCACACAGCGTCAGTCTGCAACAGTCGTCAACGACTAATTTAGACAGACACCGTTCAGCCCTCACATTAATGTGGGGGCTGTCAGGTTATCCAGGGAGGAGATAAAATGCAAAAACCAGCAAATCCAAAGTTGTATCAAATGGTCATTGCACAGGCACGCGCTAAGTACGCGACCTATCCATCTCCTGGAGCAAGTGCATGGGTTCACAAGCACTACATTGAACTTGGCGGTCAGTTTGTAGAGACTCACGAAAAAGATCGCAGACAAAAGATTGCACAGAAGAAATTTGAATCTAAGAAGCGTAAGCCAGTTGCAAAAAAAGAAGAAAAGAATAAAGGTAAGTAATGTCATATCTTGACTTCTCCCCGCCATCGTACAGAGCGGCATCATCTGACTTAACGATTTCTATTTCCCCACTTGGATTAGTAGAACTTGCTGATGAAGAGTTTGAAGTCCACGGTCCTCGCTTAAACCGTTACTCATTAAACTTTGCGATGTACCTAGGTCATCAATGGGGCTACCGCCGCGAAACTGGCGAAGCACAGATGACGATGAACTACTATCGCGCATTTACAGATTATCTTGCTCGCTTTACATTTGGTAAGGGTGTTAACTTTCGTTCCCCTAAAGCAACGGAAGCAATTGTTCCTGACCGCTTAGAGCGCGTATGGGAAGTAGATAACGACAAAGAGCGTGTACTACTTGAGATGGCGCAGCAAGGCGGAGTCACAGGTGACTGCTTTGTAAAGGTTGCCTACGAAGAGGCATGGACAGATTCTGCTGGTCACTTCCATCCTGGTCGTGTCCGCATTCTGCCAATGAACTCGTCATTCTGTTTTCCAGAATTCCACCCACACGATCGCACACGCCTTCTTCGCTTTAAGCAGAAGTACCGCTTCTGGGGTACCTCTCTAGAAGGAACACGTCAGGTATTTACCTATACTGAAATCTTGACTGATGACATGATCGAGGAGTACATCAACGACGAGTTGATCGACTCACGTCCAAACCCACTAGGCCTTATTCCAGTGGTACATATCCCTAACATTCCTGTAACAGGTTCTCCTTGGGGTCTTGCAGATTGCCAAGACATCATCACGATCAACCGCACATATAATGAAATTGCTACAGACGTCGCTGACATCATCAACTACCACGCTGCACCAGTAACAGTCATCATCGGTGCTAAGGCATCAAATCTGGAAAAGGGTGCGAGCAAGGTATGGGGCGGACTTCCAAAGGACGCTCAGGTATTCAACCTTGATGGTGGTGCTGAAGGTATCAACGGCGCTCTTCAATACCTAGAACTTCTCAAGCGCTCTATGCACGAGATCATGAACATCCCAGAGAGTGCCCTTGGACAAGTTCAGCCAATCTCTAACACCTCAGGTGTTGCTCTCTCTATCCAGTACCAGCCACTGATGAACCGCTACTCCCAGAAGGTCATTCAGTACGGCAAGGGTGTTGAGCGCATTAACGAACTCGTACTTCGTAACTTGGCTCTTAAAGAGCCAGAGACTCTGATGTTTAACCCAGAAGTTGATGGCCCACTGAAGTCAGACCAACTTGCTGTCCTTGATCCTAACGATCCAATCACATACCAGAACTATGTGCAGTTCCCACCTCCACTTCCTCTCGATAAGTTAATCGTCTTGAATGAAGTCCAGGCAAAGATGGCTGCTGGTCTTGAGTCTAAGGAAGGCGCTCTGCGTACCTTGGGCGAGGAGTTCCCAGAAGAAAAACTTCGTGAGATTCGTGATGAGTTGAAGGAAGATGCCAAGGCCGATGGAGCCCTACAACTTCTCAAGATTCAGATCCAGAAGCAGATCATGGATATGACGGGCATGATGCCTGGTCCTGATGGAACTTCTGCCATCCCTATGCAGCCAACACAACTTGGTGATGGTGACGTTATGGGTGATGGAATTCAGGGTCCAGAGACACCAGAGAGTGTTAACGACCCAGCACAGCAGATGAACGAAAGCCTAGAGGATCAAACCGAAGGCGCAATTCGTCAGCAGTTAGTGGAAGAAGCCTACGGCACCAAGCAGGTGCAACGAAGGAATGTCGACCGCAACGACAACTAGCATTCTGATAAACATCAGAGTATATCGAGACAATTGCGACATTTTGTAATGCAATAGTCTTGTAAGAAACCAAGGGACACGCCGCAAGGCATACGGACAACGACATAAGAAAAATAGGTGACCAATAATGGCCGATAATCAAGAAGTGATGGAAACAGTCGCAGCAGAAGTTGCGCCAATCCAAGAAGTACCAGTGGAGGCTACAGTGCCAGGATTTACTGCAGATGACCTTGCAAAGGCTCGTGCGCAGGAGAAGGCTAAGTTATATCCACAGATGGAAAAGATGGCTGAAGAACTTGCCGCCCTTAAGAAGGAACGCGAAGAAGCAGCCGCACGTAAGGCAGCACGACAGGCTGAACGTGAAGCACAAAAAGCGGAGAAAGAAAAGCAGAAGGAAGTCAAAGAACTTTCCTTTAAAGAACTCCTCGCTAAGAAGGAGCAAGAATTTAATTCTCAACTTGAGAATGAACGTCTTGAAAGAGAACGTGCTTTTGCTCTCCTAGATCAGGAACGTAAGTTCCAGGATTTGATGGCTTATCGCTCACAGCGTCTTGAGGAAGAGCGCGATTCAATCGTGCCTCAACTCATTGACCTAATAGGCGGTAATACACCAGAAGAAATTGAACAGAGTATTGCAACACTCAAGGATAAGTCCGCAGGAATTATGCAAGATGTGATGCAGACAGTTCAAGCAAGTAAGCAACAGATGGTAGGTACCCGTATCACGGCGCCTGCCTCAGGACCTCTCGATAACGAAATGGGACAACAATCGTATACGCCCGAAGGAATTCGCGGCATGGACATGGCAGAATATCAGAAGCAACGCGCCAAACTACTCGGCACAGCAGCCAATAATCGCGGTCAGGGACTGTTCGGTTAATTCCCCCCAACAACTTACAGAAAGGACTGCCATAAATGGCTGGTTCAGCAATTACAGGTTCCTCGCAACTCGCAGGAGCCCCAACCGCTTACTCAGGCTCAAACTCAAGCCTGAACCAAGCAATCCAAACAATCTGGTCGAAGGAAATCCTCTTCCAGGCAATGCCAATTCTTCGTTTCGAACAGTTTGCAGTTAAGAAGACTGAACTTGGTGTCGCACCTGGTCTTCGTGTGAACTTCCTCCGTTACAAGAACTTTGCTGTCGATCCAACACCTCTTACAGAAGGTGTTCGTATGACAACAAACGCTCTCACAGCAGAGCAGATTGCAATCACAGTTGCAGAACAGGGTTACGGCGTTGCTGTCTCTGAGTTGCTCTTGAACTCATCATTTGATGACATCATGGCTTCTGCTTCACGTCTTCTTGGCCGTCACATGGCTCAGTACCTCGACATCCAGGCTCGCAACACACTCTCTGCTGCGACATCTGCTGTCTTCGGTTATGACCGTACTTCACTCCAGGGTGTAAACGATTGGTACAACGAAGGTACAAAGGGTACAAAGATCGCAGACCTCACAGGCGCTTTCAAGTTGTCTACAGGTGCTGTCAAGGATGCTGCCCTTACCCTCGCTTCCAAGAACATCCCACGGTTGGGCGAGACTTACGTCCAGTTCATCCACCCAAAGCAGTCTCGTGACATTCGTTCGAACCCAGAGTTCATCGAAGTTACAAAGTACGCTGCTCCAGGTAACTTCATGCTCGGTGAAATCGGTCGTCTCTACGACGTAGTCTTCATCGAAACAACACAGGTCAAGCAGTTCGCTTCTTCATCTGTTGTTGACTATACCAACTTTGTTGGTGCTCCTTCATACCAGACCGATGTCCCTGTAAAGGCTAACACCGCTCCTGGTCAGGGTGGAAACCCAGAAGGTTCAACTTCACCATACCCAGCAGGTGGATCAGACTCAACAGCGTCTGCAACAGTCTATGAGTCAATCATGATTGGTGACAACGCTTTCGGTCACGCTATCGCTCTTCCAGTTGAACTCCGTGACGGTGGCGTTCTCGACTTCGGTCGTGAGCACGCTCTTGCATGGTACGCAATCTGGGGCCTCGGTGTTATCACCGATCAGGCTATCGTCAAGGTTTACACAAACTAAGACACTCGATGTCTGGGGGTCATACTCCTTCTTTGGCCCCCAGCCATCACAACTCAAAAACTAACTTAGGAGAAATACACCGTGGCAAATACACCAACAAGTCCATTGGACGCAACAGGACGTGCTGCTGAACAAGCAGCAAAGAAGAACGCAAAGGCACTACAGGACCGCAAAGATGAGATCTCAATTGCGGCTCAGGTTGAGGCAGAGACACTAGAGACCAACGTATTCGATCCAACGAATGCAGCAGCACCTATTGTTCTTGACGAGATTGAAAACGTCGGAGTAAGTACAGCAAACAACTCAGTAATCATTCGTACAATCACTGATATTGACGATATGACATACGGAG